>Ga0307512_10000315_pt1 | contig 69882 bp, 77 predicted proteins | sample 14_EM_MG_FD_200267 | JGI IMG/M metagenome (GOLD analysis project Ga0307512, IMG submission 200267) | Populus trichocarpa ectomycorrhiza microbial communities from riparian zone in the Pacific Northwest, United States - 14_EM | ecosystem: Host-associated > Plants > Roots > Unclassified | place... | reverse complement strand
GTGCGAGGTAAACTCGAAGTTTATGGCGTGGGTAGAGGCGTATAAGGGCGAGGAGCTGGAGACGTTGGTGAAGGGGTATAGAGAGAAGGGGGCTGGGGGAGGGAGAAATGAGTTGTAGTTGTAGGTATGGTTTTGGGGTTTGGGTTTTCTGGCGTTGCGGTTGGGTAGAACGTAATATTGATAAATTTGCATGGAAAAGCACTCGGTTGAAACTTGCAACTTGCTACACTTGTGTCCTGACTTTTTCGCATTTTAGCAAAAGGCTAGTTTTCAGGCGCAGAAAGTTACATTCAAACAAACTACCACATTCATGACCAGTTTACATGAATACAATTCTTGATCAAGTGTGCGATATGAGTACTTCTTAAGTATTTACATGGGTGACCAGCGAAATCGGGAATGCCTAAGGTTTGGTAAATCTAGCAAAGTTGTTTGGGAGCACGCCAATATAAAAGCAGCGTGGTCCAGTTATGAAGAGTGCACTAACCATTATTCTCATAATCAGATCTTACGCTACAACACTCGTTATTTCGTTGTCAGGAGCTTAGGATATGCGAGTAGATCTAAATTTCACAGGACTCGACTTTGGGTGCTATTCTACTTGTATATGTATGTAAAGGGCGGCTGACCCCTGCACATTGCCTCTCACCTATGTGTTGGAAGCTCACGTATCAGATCCACCTCACCTTTCTCACATTCACCTTACAACAGTCGCCTCTATCTTTCGAAGTTCCTTTTCTCAGTAAGCGACTCTCTCTTGGGAAAGTTAATCCTCATTCTGGCCCTTTCGCTAGCTTTTCGTGCTCTCCTACTAATTAATCGCTCACTCAAGCATTCGGATCCTATTTCTTCATAATCATTAATCATATGGCGACTGTACAGACGTATGGCCTCGATGAAGGGGATTTAGGAGAGTTAAACGCTTTTGCAGAGACCCTCCGGAAAAGAAAGTTAGCGGCAGTGATCGACATCTCTGAGAGTAATACCCGACCATCCAAGATCACTCGCTCTCAACCTCAGCAGGTTCGTTCTCTCGCTCGTTACAAATTTATTTTAGTCCTAAATTTTGTTCGATAAGTGTCGTCTATAGCTGCCGATGAGAGGGCTCCTCCCCCCTCCAGACCAAAGTATTTCCGAATTGCAGATATCCCGCCAGCATGGAGCAAGGATGATTTACTTAACGCCATTAGGAGGGCTGATCCGCTTCTTCTCGGCCATGAGCAGTGCACCGTATCGTTATTTCCAGCTACCTACAGCTGCACATATCAAATAGCCATTCTTAACATGAATCACTGTCCAAAATCCTTGGAACAACTCGAGGGGGATGAACGGTATATCGAGACATACGACAAATTCTCTCGTCAAAAAGTGGGACTTTTTGATGGACAGCCATTTTCATCATCTCACTCCTCTAAATACGCCAGAAGGCGAGGTCGTCGCTAAGTAGGTTACCGCTCACCCGATCGAGAGCCGTTGCTAATTACGAAACGCGGCGGAACAGTATCGTCGCTGTAACCGGACTAGCAGGTCATGCCTCTGGGTCTTGGAGGAACCGTGAGAGTCAACAAATGTGGCTAAAGGATTTTCTCCCTCGAGACATATAAAACGTTCGGGTAATGACTTTTGGCTACAACATCAACCTTTGTAGTACTATGGATAACAGCATTATACTGGACTATGGAAAGAACCTTGTTCGGCAACTAGAAAATGCCCGAAGTTCAGCTGAGGTACTTGTTCATTCACTCGGCGTTCCTTCACTTGTGCTGATAATTTTCAAGGAAAAGACAAGGCCTATTATATTTCTAGGACACAGTCTCGGTGGTATTCTAATATTACAAGTAATTACCCTACTTCTTTCGCCATTTGCTCTCTCACCTAGGGTCTATGTAGGATACGGTAGTTATAGGACATCTTTTGTCTCGTGCCCAGCGTCCAGTGGCGTTGCTACTCGTACTTCTCTCGTTGCCGAGCGAGCCTGCGAGTGAAGCAACGAGAGTCCGAGGACGAGACAAGGACATCTCATCGAAAGATGAAAGTTAATGATGTACTAAACAACTGAAGAAGTATTCGGGAGAAGATATATAATACCACTGTCCTGGGAATACTCCCTGTTAACAGCTTCTCAGATTTTGGTCCATTCTAAAACTCAATTAGAAAGCAAGATCGTGGAGTCAACCCGAGCTACTTGCTTTTTCGGAACCCCGCATCGAGGACTCAGAACCGAAGAACTCGAAGCCATGGTACTTGAGATGTCGGACGGAACCGAGACCTCACGTTACAGATTGCTTCAGCAACTGCAAGCGACTTCACCCTTCCTAGGGGCCCAGAGCGAGATTGCTGGAGATCTTGCAAAAGCTGAAGGTTTTCAGTTTCTACGAGACGGTCAAAACCAGCACAGTCAGAGAAGTATGGTAAATGACCCTTTACTTGGTATTATGTGCTAAATTGCTCCTGTAGGTTGCCCCACACGTAAATGCCAGATCTGGAGAACTGCAAGAGATGGTTAAGACAATTTCAGCACTTTTACATCTTCCAAACGAAGTAATGATTCCCGTACATAAAAATCACAGAGACATAGTTAAATTCACCACAAGAGGGGTCCTAAACTACACAACAGTTGTAGGTCATATTCGAAAGTGCTTGGATGAAATCACCATACTCGAGGGTATGTGAGCATTTAGATGACACAGCACAAGCATACTGACAATGTTAATTAGGTCCCTCAAGGTTTAAGCAGACATTTCAATGCTCCATGTTTCGAAGCATTTCGGAAGAATAATGTCGAAGTAGCTGCAACGGGTACATTCGAGTGGTTCAAGTGCGAACAGCTCTTTACATCTTAGACTGCTAAATCTTCACTTCTATGGATTCGGGGTTCACCTGGCCAAGGCAAGACCGTTCTCTCGGGAGTAGTACTCGACTATTTAGAGCACAAATATACGAAGAACAATCCGAAGGATGTGACAGTCATTTACTTTTTCTGCTGCCAGCGGCGTGAAGACCTCAGTACCGTCTCCGCAATCCTTCGTTAGCTCATTGACCAACTAGTTAGAGGACCCATCCGGCACAGTACATTAGCAGTGCCGGAGAGGGATAGGAGTAAGACCCTTAATTCAACCAACGGCTTCTGGGATATCTTTGAAACCATAGTTCGGGATTCTGTCTTTCGTACAATCTTTGCGTAATTGATGGAATCGATGAATGCGAAGGAGCTGACGAGGCCGCGGTGACCTTGTTGCTCGCAAACTGAAGGTACTGGTTTTCACAATGAATGGGCACAGCTCGCGCCCTTCTCTGGAACTGAAGATTCTCCTGACAAGTCGACCGGATCCAGATATTTCAACCCAACTTAAACGGTTTCCATGTTTTGATCTTCGAGCGCATGAGGAAGACCTTGAGATATTCGTCAACAAGATGGTGTCAGATCTCCCGCGGCAGTTTGATCGTCTTCAAGATAAGGCTGCGGAGCTGCTGCTGGCCGGAGCGGGGAGGTCGTTTTTGTGGGTGTCAATTATTATGAAGGAATAAAAAGAATCCGCTTTCCTAGTGTTGCCGAGCTACAGGAAACAATCCGATCGAGCCCGACAGATCTGAACACCCTGTATAGCGGTATCTTTGACAAAATTATGGGCAGTTCCGTTATTGAACAGAAGTTGGTAATTTGGGTAGCCTATGATCGACAGCCCCTAACCTTTAAAGAACTCGAAACGGCGGTTTCTATTCAGGCGAATTCCAAAAGTCAAGCATCCACGCAGGACTATATGGTCAACCTTATCTCAGAGCTCTTAACCAGTGCCCTCGGTATTATACTAGAAAGCATCGACGGCGTGATTCACTTGATTCACCAATCGGCTAAAGATTACATGTTGCAGAAAAATATGTTCGCTAATTGCTCATTCTGCAACGACATCGGCCCCCAACTCTTCATTAGTAAAGCATGCATGTCATATTTGGGCTTTGACGATATTAAACTGGATCTTAACAAACCGAACCAAGAAATCTCAGTATGGGAACTTCAATTCCTTCTTCTGGGTTATGCTGCACGGAATTGGCACGCACATATACGCAACGAGGGCGAAGCACTGTTTTTTTTTTTTTTGTTTTATTCATACTGTATTCACTCTAATTAGAGTATGACAGAGTCTAGATACACCACCTCCGCCTCCGGGCGAGCCGGTTAGATGGCGGAGCTCCCACCTACTACCCATCGTCCCCTTTATCAGGCGAAGCACAGTTCGCCCCAGAACTCTTTCACCAAATACTTGGTCAGTCGTCAAGCTTGGAGATGTGGTGTGAAGTTACTAGAATAGTGGCACCACCATTTCACTCGCTGAAGTTTGCAACCAACGCCAATATAGAATAGCTCGCAGAATTTCTTCTAGGTCCTAACAATGTCCTAATACCGATAACAGAAGACGCTGTAGAGTACGCTGCAAGAAAGGGGTCTACCCACATTGCAAAATTAGCAGTGCAATGGAGCTGTGACTTCGGCGAGGGACGCGCAATGAAAGCGGTGATGGGTAATCTCAGCGCTGGGGCAGAGGTGTTTGAAGGGATTTTGGGCATCCATCAAAACACAACGATCACGGCAAAGGAGGTCAAGATCGCCGGTACCAATTGGATTAAGGGCAACGAGCTTATGAGGCAATTGGTGTTCAAAGTTGATGTACAATCCACCGAAGAAGCAGCCGAAATAATTGTGAGACGGTTTGGAGAGGACGTTGTGAGCCTACTGTTGAAAAAGCACCCCCCAACAAGAAGTATGATCTCTGTGGCTGCGATGAATAAACGACACGGAGGAAATGTAATGAGGGCCCTAGTTGAGGCCAGTGAAGGGTTCGAATTAGACGCGAATACATTTTCCGTAGCGCTCGGTAAGCTGGGCAGTCGAGAAGTTATCGGTGTTTTTCTGAACAGAAAAAAGGTCAAAATTATGGAGGAGGTAGTGGTCATGGCGTTACGCCTTGACTTTGATATTGCGCAATTGCTGCTGAGGAGGGAGGACATTGAAGTGACTGAGAACGTCCTGTACGAAGCAGCCACCAGTACTCGTGGAAATGCAGTAATGAAACTGGTGTTTTCCCTACGCCCTGATGCTCCGATTACCGAGTGAGTACTGTTAAAAGCTGCAAAGAACGGTAATACCAAAGTTATGAAATTACTACTCCCAAGGGCTCGCAAAATTCATATCACGACGGCTGTCATTAAGAGGGCAGCCAGAAACCCTACGATGATACGTTTACTGCTATCCTCATACCTTTGACATCCCAATCACCGAAGAAACCATGACACTCATAGACAACTTTGATGCTGTGAAGGCGGTTCTAAGTTTGGCGACCAATATTAAGGTTTCTGAAGTCTTTGTGGCAGCCGTGGCCTACGACTGGGAGGCAGACATGATGAAAACTCTTCTATCCAGGTGTCCTGTTCCGATTTCCGCAACGATCATCATGAACGCGGCAAAAAACCGGTCAAAATGTGCTCCAGAATTGGTGAAGCTACTGCTTTCTGAAAACTTAAGCGTCGAAGGTGCTCAATCTATCATAGAGGCCACTGCCATAGAAGCAGAAATCGGCGTTATGCAACAAATGTAATGCAGGAAACCTACGATTAGGACTATGGAGCGCATTCTCACTGCGACAGCTTGTTCCTTTAATACAACTTGCGAGTTGATGCAGCAGCTACTGTCCTCACACCCCGAAAATGAGCACATGATCTCCGAAGCAACGTTAGCTGTGGCGGCGAGAAATACTTTTAATGCAGTACTCTTGTTGGAACTTTTGTTGGACAGGCAGCCCCACATCCCAATCAGTGAGCGCGTCATGATAGCGGCGGTTTCTAATCATTATAATGTCGGTTCAATGCTCAAGTTGCTGCTAGCCAGAAATCCCGGCGTTCGGATCACAGAGTCCATCGTCATAGCGGCCGTGCAGAGGGATAGTGATGACTGGCTGGAAGTAGTGCACCTCCTGCTGTCTAGCGATAGTAACTTCCAGGTCACCGAATCAATCATCATTGCAGCATTAAAGATTCCACAAAAGAGAAAGGCTCGTCTTACGCAAATGTCCCAGTTCCCAGATTTCGGAGTCTATCGTCGCAATGTTGGCTAGGAATCCATTGCGAGCATAATGGAAGCATTAGTGGCAAAGGAACCACATATTCCAATTACCGAACATATCATACTAGAAGCCACTAGAAATGAGAGGTATCACCGGAAGATGTTGGAGCTATTACTACCATATTCTACAGAGACCCCGACATAAAAATCTCCCATCCAATACAACTACGACTACCCAGCTACGGATATATCAACATGCCAGAGCACCAGGCCCTCACCAATCTTGCTCCTGCACTTACCCCGAGACAACCATTCTTCGACGACGACGACGATGCTTCGATACTAGACGAAAGCATACTCGACAGTAACAACTTAGTTGATAGTTATTTTGATGTGAGTTCCAGCAGCACTACGGACGTTGAGATACTTTAATTAAGTCTTGGCTTGTAGCTGAATAAATAATCTAGCTCCAGCTCCGTTCGTTACAATAAAGAACCGAAATCTCATTTGAGGCAGTACATGATGAAGGGAGAGAGAGGAAGGTAATGGAGATAGTGATGTGTGAGGATGCCTTGCCATTATCTATAGTAGGAGGGCCGAAGGAATGATTCAAGATAAACGCATGGAAAGAAGTGGAAATAGAGATTGCGGGCGCCTACGGGAAAGTAACAATGAGAATGGGAGGGGTCGAGTTGGCGACAGGCGTGACCGGGCGGGTGCTACAAAACATCAATTCCGAGCCAGCATTAATGGACATTCGGTTAGTGTTGCTCAGAATCAATCTAATTCACAGAGACCTACCTACATATGCTTGATTTTGATATTTATCACACCGTTGCATTTACGTACTATTCTACGAATCGAGCGCGAGTGATAGGCGGTGGGAAATGTCAAAATAAGGAGCAAAAGAGTAATATCTGTAGATTTCAAGCCTACTTACAGCTCCGCGAATTGATTAGAGCGGATTTCGAGCCTTGCGATATTTAAGTGTTTATAGCACTGGGAATTATCAGCAGGTTTCGAGCCTGCTGCCTGGTGTTTATAGCACCATGTCCTACCCTTTAAGCTAGGCAATTAATTCTTACATCTACAGCTTTTTTGGCCATCATGTAAACCTACTAGTATAAAAAATTAGTTCGTGGACAGCCCATAGCACTAGACACGTGGCCAGCTGGCAAGCTATGCGGCAGAACGGAAGAGTAATCTCTGCAGATTTGGTGCCTGCGAAGGCTTAGTTATAGAAGTGTCTACAGCACTGTGAATAATTAAAGCAGGTTTCGATCCTGGTGTTTGTAGCACTATACTCTGTCGGTTGGGCTAAGTGATCAGTTCTTATATCTGCGATGCTTTTACCATTGTCTACTTACAAGGATAGGTGTCGATTCGTGACTGGTCGCTACGAAATGGCAAGCTCTGCGGCGGAGCAAAAGAGTCGTCTTGTAGGCTTTGAGTCTGTTATTTTAGTATCGCAGGTTTCTAGGCTGTGACCCCAGTGTTTATTGCACTGTGAATGATCCGAGAAGGTTTCGAGCCTGCTGCCTAGCGTTTATAGCACCGTGTACAACCTATTAGGATATACGATTAGTTCGTGTACTCTACATATCTGTGTCGGTTTTAACTAGTCTGTGGATAGCCAAGCTATGTGGCTTCTAAAATGTAGGCCCTGCGGTAAAGCAAAAGAATTTTTTTGCAAGTTTTGAGTCTGATCTAGTGTTTACAACACCGCAGGTTTCTAGCCTGCGACCCTAGTGTTTACAACGACATGAATTGAGTAGAGCAGGTTTCGAGCCTGCTACCTTTGGTGTTTATAGCACCATGTTCTACCAATTGAACTGGATAGTCGGTTCTTATATCTGTAGTATTTTGATTGTTATCACGTAGAGTAAACCGCATATGTTCTATGCATGACCCGTGGTCGTTCGCGAACTTAGGCGGCCGGCTCACATGCTGGATGGTGGAAGTGAGCGGGCAAAGCCTGTATCATTGAGTATGGAGTTCTAAGTTAAGGGCGTAGACGAATTAAGATCATCCAAATTCTAGGATGCTTAATGTCATATTCTAACACTGTGACCGGTCAGTCTGATCCGCTACCGTTCACTATAGACTACTCTCACGCTCATGCGTACAAAAACATCTCCGCACACCTCTTGATGAACTGCGTTGGGACGACAAAGCAACTCGTCGTCGAGTTACCCGACCTCCATCCACGTTCCCATCTGTCAATAGAACCTTGCCACACAGATCGGACTGGGACTGTGGCTCGCTCAAGGTGGGCGTGCTGGACGGAATCATTCGGAGGGAGCGCTGGGTTGCTCGGGCACGAGGGCTATTCACAGCCCTAAAAAGACTCAATCGCTATGATACAGATATTATCCCGAGTTCCTCCTACAAGCATCTAATTGCCCTGCCTTCAACTTGGCGAGCGGACCCAGAATTGCCTCGGACCCCTCAATCCCGCGGTAAAACTCCACAACCTTCGGATTAACCGTGAATATCTCCTCCAGACTTTTGTTCCCTAACAAAACCTGCATCGAGTCTGGGCTTCTGCACCGACTGAGCCCAACGTATGCCTGTCCGGCCACAAAGCTGCCGCGGATATCGACCACAGCGTAGTTCAATGTCTTCCCTTGCGATTTATGGATTGTTGTTGCCCACGCAAGAGCTAATGGCAGCTGTGTTCTTCTAAGGGTATGGATATTTCCATTCGGGTAGCGCTGCTCGGAGTCCCACTTCTGTGGGAATATTGGGATCGGATTGCGCGGTCTAGCTTTATGATGGGGTCTAAGGCTGGTTAGCCCTAATCGTCACGGGAACGGAATATATGACTAAGTGAATGCATACACCGAAGGTCCTTTATTCGCATAGAAGCTGACAAGCGGCACCAGAACGCTGACTTCGTCGTATCGGAACTGGGAGCGGTTTTTAACCCACAGCCCTCTATTTTGCTCGCTTCTTATCCGGGCTGTTGTGAACCCGCTAACTACGCCCCTGGATCCGTTATATATGTCCTCATCTGGGTTGTTGGAAAGATACATGACTTGCGCCTTGACTTTGAGCCTCAGCGTCACCGGCGCTTGGAGATATCTGAAGAAGTCTTCAAAAATAAACCCCATCCAACCAGGGCTAACAGCAAGACTCACCATGTTTCTCCAGTGATAGTGCACTCATATGCTGTTTATGTCCATGTTTGTCGCATATCTCACCCTCGTCAAGCGCATCCACTACCATTTCCTCCCCCTTAAGTTCTTGGTATTTCTGATGGTTTTCATCTTCGACCGATGCTCGATGCGTATACAGCATTGTCGGCAGGAGCTCGGCAGCAGGAGCTAGCGGTCTCTGAAGCCCTCGGATGAGTGTTGATGCTTCTGACCCACAGCGACCAGTTTTTATCTCATTCAGCGTTCTGATCCAAGTCTCGTCTGTCTGTCGGAAAACTTTGGAAAGAATTAGAGTCTGAAATTCTGCATCCGTCCAAGCAGGTGCCTGGAATGCAAACACTGCAGTATCGTTGTAAGGGTGGTTGCATGGTTCAGAATACTTGTTATCGCGATCGTGGTACGAGCATACTGTCCATCGCATTGGATCAGTGTTAGACTGATGGAAGTGGTCGTGTGGGATTTCGAGAATTGATGGATCAGGGTAATAGCTTCGCTTGTGGGGCTGTAGCAGCATACTGCCTTTCAAAAATCAGTAAAACGCGGCCAACTAGCGCATGGTTCCAGACCACATTTGTAGCATGTTTGCTTATCGATTGGTGGCAACTGAAAAAAGTCACCACATACAATGACTTGAATCCCGCCTATGACCTTGCGAGTTAATATCCAAATATCGATGGAGGTGCTTGAAAGTCATACCGAAAGGAGCTTCTACTTGACGCGCGCACCGCGCAAGCCGATCCAGCGATTGGAACAAATCGGCGTGTACCTATACGCCTGGATTAATCAGAAGAATTGCATTAACCGGATGGGAATTTAACCATCGATATCTCATCAATCACCAATACGTCAATGAACTGCCAACGGTTGGCCGTCTCGCTGGTTAATACTTTACGTATCATAGCCTCTAAGCCCTGATCGCCCGTCTTAATCCCCGCCCACGAATGGATGGTCCGACCGCCTACTTGGACCGCGGCCATCCCAGTCGGGGCTGTAACCTCATACTTTAAACGTTTCTCTTCGAGGCCGGCCTGTATATACTTCAGTAGTAAGGACTTTCCAGTTCCCGCAGAGCCTGTGATGAAAACATTGTGTCCCTCCATCACGGTATCATACACAGACTGCTGTTCAGCTGACAATGGCGGCTCGCCTTGGAGAACGAAGTCGCTAAATTTAGGTCTATCATGCGCCTTATATTCTGACTGTATATCGGCGAAATCATCCTTTAGCTTTGGCTGATTCATGAAACTTTTGTAGAATTGATCATAAGGCAGTGGTGATTTCGGCAACCAGGATATATGACCGGATCGGCGATCTCTTGCTGGTTTCGATTGTGTGATTCTCTCACGTCCGAATGCTGGCGAAGTCGATGCTGATCTAGCGAAAGGAAGCTGCCTCGAACGGTTCCGCGAGTAATCCACCAACATACTTTGTCCTTCTCGTCCTTCCCCGTACCAATCTGTCTGGCCGTTTGGCATCTGCCCATGCCCAGAAAGATAACGCTCTGCCTCTTCGCGGTCAAAAAAGCTTCGGTGTGCCGCACCCTGAAATTTATGACACTGTTTCTGAGCTTCAGCCCTGTGAGGACAGTCAGCAGTGCTCCACTGGAGGCCACAATTGCGCGGTCCAAACGCCTTCTTGATCTATACCAGCTGTGGTAGACGCCCGGAACCCGGCCTCGAGCCACAACGTAAAACTTTTTCATATCTAGCGACCGAGGGCGCGCGATGTGTATATTCGCATTAGTTTCGCGGAGGAGTGGCGGACGAAGAAGGGTAGTGTGCTGACAGATACGACGGCTGCACGGTGACGAGCTCACAACGCGATGTTACACATTGTGCTGACTGATACGACGGTTGCACGGTGAATAGCTCACAACGCGGGCTGTTACACGGGAGTGTTTCGATCATACAGGCTGCTCTTGGGTGGTTGGTCTAAAGAAGGTAGGGCAGGAAGCGTGAAGGAGGAACTTGTACTTAGTTTGAATGAGTTTCCGTCGAGAAAGAGAATGATATGCGATTGATCGGTTGTGTGAGCGCTTGAAGCCCCTTTGCCCAACCTCCTACTAACGTCAACAACCCAGAATCAAAGGACACTGTGGGTGTACGTCGGTTGCGGCTCAAGTCACGTGTGCAGTTCAACGTTGTATATAGAGATCACGATCCTCTTAGAATAGACGTCACGTTTCTAGCAACTTACATCTTGGTAGCAACACGTCAACTCCATCATTTGCCTCGATTCCGGTGTTTTTCCAGTGGCAATTCGGTAATTGAGATCGACAGGACCTAACGATTTCTGCAAAGACCCGATTGACACGCGGTTTCAGATAGAAACGCGTCGACACACATTCGCGAGATCACGAGACATACCGGAGAACAGGCCGACTGACTGATGGCACGTTCGGTGGCACCGAGAAGGCAGCCGAGGCAAAGTATGGCAGCCCTCCCGCCAAGTAACGCACCTGACGCAGGCAACAGCAGCAGCAATAGTAACGAAAACGAGAATCCGTGATACCACGATCCCGAATACCCGGAAGAAACAATCAACCTTATCTAGCCACAGAGAGATGGAACACCCAGGTCAGTGGAGTATGTTTAGTACCGCGACTGGTTCTTAGAGAAAGCAATTGACGGCCCAGACCGTGATGAGCGGTGGAGAAGAATCATCGCGGCCCTGGAAGACACAGGGACAGAGCGCCCCGACTCGGCAGAAGACCGGGCGATCAGGAACGAAGAATTGACTACAGAAGTGGAACGACTCCGAGCGGGGGACAATGGGGAATAGAATGAAGCAGACCGCGCAGCTAGAGAAGCGTTGGCAGCACGAGCAGCAGCGGAGGAAGCCCAACGGGTAATGGAGGAAGCTCGACAAGAGGCGGCGGAGCTCAGGGGACAACTGACAGCAGTGGAGGAAGCGGTACGAATGGTGATGGCAGCCAGTGCGTGGAATCAGACCACCGGAATAGGCAATACGACCACCTCTTCACCATTGACCCGAGACAATTGCCAGTCTTCAAGGGTGAGCGGGATATCCAAGCGGTGGGCAACTTTATCAACGACCTACACCGATAGTTCGAAGCCCGCTGCCATGAGATCAGATGGCTGGAACCGGTGACCCCCGGGGACAGTGGTGCCACAACCCCAACGACTGAAACAATCGCAATGGCGACACTGTAGACAGAAGGGTGGACTCGGTATGCCCTACTCCAGCTCAAAGAGGCGGCGGGCCGGTGGGCGGCGCCAACATACCCAAATAGCCTACCATATCCGACGTGGGAGGACTTTTGCACGAGTCTCAAGGAGTTTACACCCTTGGATGCCCTGCGCAATTTCGAAGATGAGTGGCAACTACTTACCATCACCGCCAAAGGCCACATAGCCCTCTCCCCCGCCTCCTGCTCCCTCTCCCGCCCCGAACTCCCACTTCTACTCTCCTATTCCGATCTTCCCGCTCTGCGGCATCCTTTACTGCAATCTCTAACACTGCCAGCATAAACCCCGCGCCTTCATGCCTTCATACCCCCACTCCACGCCGGGTACCCACTGCCCAACTGAGACTCAAATTCGTAACTCCAAGACTGAGGATGGCGCCGGCGGAGACGAGGTAGTGTAGGACGCGGGTGGATGGAGAGGAGGAAGAACGGGTCTGGAGCGTCTGGCAGAAGGGCGACACCCGGGCTGCGGAGATACTGGTTCTGGTAGCGTTAGACTATTCTAAACAAGCGCGCGAAAACTCATGCACCGGTAAACAGCAAAGCTTTGACGACTGCACGTACTCCCCTAATAATTATGACGTAAGAATGGGGCAAAGAAGCGGTCGGTTATCAGCTCTTGCTCATATGCTTGAGGAAATATATATGGCATGAAATCGATCCACGACATCTCGCCACAGGGCCCATGAAAAGTCTTCAAATATACCCAGTACTCCGGATACCACCCCACAGCTTCCCAGTCAATAATGGCCACTATCTGGCCGTCCTTCACCATTATATTCCTCAGAGACAGGTCCACATGTGTAAAGACAATATCGTGGTCTGTCCGCAGTTGACGTTGGGCCATGTCATGATATACGTTCGAAACTTGAGGAAGAAATTCCGAGAGCAAAAAGGTGTTGAAATCGGCTTCCGAGGTGAAAGGTCCTTCCGTGACACATCGGTTGCGGAGATCGATGACCGGACCGCCGTCGAGAGACCCAATGAAACCGCCTTTTAGCGTACGAAGCTCGTTGATGTACTCCCGCAGCTGCCGGGCTATAGAAAGTTTCTCTTCGGGAGACATATCTTTCCAATCCTTGTCAAGAGGTGTGCCAATCGATATACTGCATGGTAATAGAGACAGTGCCATCTTCGCTCTCGGAGACGTCGAAAACTTTCGGAACCGGCACTGTCATCTTCGATGCGACATACTTCATTGTCTCGGCCTCCAGTGGCCTTATAGTTTTGCCTGACTTGATTGCCTTGTCTTGCACTCGTATGACTCGGCGGTTGAAGAGAGTGTGTAATACATGTTCGGCCTCCGGAAAGTTGGAAGCGTCGCTCATGGTAGGGTCGGATAGGGTAGACAGAGTTGATGGGTTGTTGACGGAAAAGACTGAGGTAGACGAGAGAGCTGATAGCACTCGATGGTATTGCGGTGATGGCGCAGATGGTCTAAGGTAAGTTCGTTCTTTTGGGTTGGTTTCCAAATTTGCATTCCCTATTCAGCTCGTGAACAGATCAAAAATACCGCGAATTTTCCTCACCGGTTCGGAAACCGGTGCGGTACGGAACACATAATTTATTTACCTAGTAGTACAGAAATCAATCCATAGACAGCCTGTGGCATTAGGTACGTGGCCAATCCCGTGGGGAGCAAAAGAAGATGTTTCTAGCCAGCGACTTTAATGTTTACAGCACCATAAGAGGTTTCTACAGGTTCTAGCCTGCGTACCCAGTGTTTACAGCACCGTGAATTGATAGAGCAGGTTTCGAGCCTGTGACCTTTTAGTGTTTACAACACCATGAATTGATTAGAACGGGTTTCGAGCCTGCTATCTCTGGTGTTTAGAGCACCATGCCCCTGCCTGTTGGGTTAATCAGTCCTTATATCTGCAACGTGTTTAACCGTCAACATGTAAACCACATATATACTTAAGTATTTGCCTGCTAGAACAGACATCACTGGCAATCCGTGGCCGGTTCCGCTGCAGAGCCAAAGAGTGGTCTCCGCAAATTTCGAGCCTGCTATCTCTGATATTTATTGCACCCTACCCTGCCAGTTAGGCAGTCAGATTTTATATCTGCAACGTTTTTAACCATCATGCAAACCGCATATTTACCTACTAGTACAGAAATCAATGCGTAACACCAGGTTCGTGGCCAGTTCTATGATGGAGCAAAAGAGCAAGAGAGTGACTTCTGCAGGTTTCAAGCCTATAATTCCAGCGTTTACACCACCGTGATTAGAGCAGGTTTCTAGCCTGCGATCTTTTAGTGTTTACAGCACCATGAGAGATCCCGCAGATTTCGGGCCGGTGAAACTTACTATGAGTGTTTACAACACCCTGAACGGTTAGAGTATGTTTCGAGCCTGTTACCTCTGGTGTTTGTAACACCATACCCTGCCGGTTAGGCAAAGTGTTCGGTTTTGGTACTCTACATATTTGCAGCGTTTTTAGCCATGAGCATGTACTCTAAACAAGGAATCGAATTTAGAGTACCTGGACGTCACGTATCTTGATTCCACCTTACTATTCTACGTATCGAGTGATAGGCGGTGGGAAATGCCAATTCTGGGGTCCTCGAAGTTATTGTGAAATACCGTGGTGAACGAGTTTTTTAATTTTGTCATTCTGGCAGAGGCACAATAAAAGCTGCACGGCTTTGTATACTCTGAACTGTAGAGCGAGTGAGCGCGATGCCTTAATCTTTTTTCTTCAAAACTTATAAACTCCAAGCAGCATACCTTTGCGGATTAATCCTGATATATACTCGAAGAAGTTGATGACCGGTCGATTTTGAGAGAATGGACTCTGCAGTTAGGGGCATGAGGGGACGTGATTACGGGGAGCTAATAAAAGAATATAAAAGGTGAATGATGGCTGCCTCTAGAGCTGCATGAAGCGAGAAATGAAGTTGTATAACATGCCAAATACAGTACTACACCCCGCTCTAGTATCAGAACCACTATATATACATCTACCAACGAACGTAGCAACGATACATCCGCAGTAACTCGACCCCCAGTCACCGATCAACGTGGTATACTATCGTTTTACTGACGGCGGGACTTTGGCGCAGGTCCGTAGGCTTTGTTTTGTCTTAGGGCGGCGGAGTGATAGCATACCACGACGATTCGGGTAAAACACAGGACCACTTCATCCAAAGCCATACTGCTGCTACTGTCTCCTCGACTCCGCTCCTTCACAGCCCAGTAATATCCCTAGCCCATATCACTGTGTCTCCACATCCCTGCAATCCCGCCCTCCTCCTCCTTTCCTTCGTTCTCGCGTCCTCGCCGTCTGCCAAGCACCAATACATTAGCCCGTTCTCGGCCTCCTCCACCAAATCCTCCCAATCCATCGCCATCCCCAACCCCGCTTTCGCGGCCGCCCTCAACACCAGCACGTCTGCCAGCCGATTCCGCACGTCGAACCACACCGTGCATGAATGGTGAAACCACACCCCCCTATCCGCGCATATGCTCCAGTACGTGTACTGCAACGCCATTGTCGAGAAGTGGCGCACGTCCCGCTCGAGCTTTCCTAGATCCTGCGGCTGGCTGCGAGACTTTGGGTGCGCGACGATGTACGTCTGCCATTTGTCGAAGTTGAGGGTGAGATTCAGGAATGGCCGGTAGAGCAGCTCGTGGCAGTCAAGGAAGCGCTTGCGAATGAACTGTTGACGCTCGTCTAGGAGAGGTGTTAGAGGGGTAGGGGATGCTGGGTCCGGGAATTTGATGTCGCTCGGGAGCGAGTTGTGCCATTTCGAGATGTACACTTCGTACTCGCGAACGATAGTGATGAGGGATGCAAGGCGCTTTTCTGTTAGTGCGGTGTGCGGATCGTGAAGATATTCTTCGAACGAGGCGACCTCGTCAATGACCCGATTGTGAAGCCGGCGGAGAAAGATCTCGGCGGTGTAGAAGAACCACAGCCGATTGGAGTTCAGATGACCGAACGACTCTGGGGGACGGGGGAAATGGAGAGGATATTCTAGTTGAGCACCCGTGGGTACGGGGAGAGACAGCTCTGCGCGGAGTTCAAATTCGGCTTTGAGGCAAGTCCAGTAGAGACGTTGTTTGAGGTATTGGTCGTTGGTCATGCCTTTCCCGACACCGTCGACTTCAACTCTTGAGATCTCACTCATGCGACCCTGTGCTAGGTGAAGGGTTTGCCAACTCAAGCACGCAGAATGGAACATCTTGTAGGCAGAGATGGGGTCTAGTTGGTATAAATACCAAAATCTGTAGGTGCCAACAGTTAGAAGATGCGGAGGCCGGCGATTGAAGGAAGGTGTGCTACCCGGCAAGTGCGAGACACTGTCCCGCAAGCTCTGATTCCTCCGACAGCACACATCCTAATCTACGCTGTGCCATGAACCAATAGCCCTCTGCCATCGTTATCCGTTCGACCCTTGATCTTTGGAGGTCCGTTGCCGACCCGCGATTGTAGAAATGGTCACGGTAATCATCGGCAACTGCCCCAAGCGCACAAACAAGGAGCATTAAGCAGGATTCGGAGCCCCACCTACATCCCTGGGCGCCTTCGAATGTCGAGTGGATGGCCTTGTCTAGGATATCAATATTTATTATTGGGTAGCTTGGGTGAAATCGTTCAAGATATAGCTCACGCAAAGTCCTCACGCTGACCGGATCTAGGTGCACATCTTCCCCTGGGTTCTCTTTCCAGTTTTCATCTGAGGCAAGGCCACAACTAGGCCATGTTCGTCGAAAGACACTCCACGCAAGAACTCCATCGAGCTTCGACGGCGTTTTGAGCATCCTGCTTGTGGTGTCGCTGGTGGAGTTGGAGTCAAAGAGGGTGGGGATCGCTGGCATGGGACTTGGTGGCTCGTATATTGCTGTTGCGATGCTGGTTGTACTCTTGTAAGACAAGGCGGGAGACACAGCAGTTGGGGCCGGTGCACGAAGGCGACCCATGTCGGCAGGACTCGATGGTGGAACATTCTGAGTTCGTAGGACGCTCTCGAGGCGTTCAATGCCCTCGAGGATACGCAAACTTGTTGTTTCGTACCTGATTGAAGATACATGGTCAGTTATGTAACCACGTGAAAGTTAACGGGGGTGGGGAGAGAAATTCAACGCACAAGCTCAGCTCCTTATCATCCCCACCAACACACTCAACTCCCATCCTCGTACAGCTCCCACAAATCGGCCTCACGCCGTCGCATTTCGTCTTTCGCAAGCGACAATTCTCGCAGGCCGTGGGAACTCTCTTTCGTGGAGTCGTAGTGATTTTCCCTGTAGCCGAGAACACGTTTTTTAGTTATACCCCGCGTTCAGTCACAACAGCGCTTATGAGTATGCATAAATGGTAGGGAAGTGTATTGGATTGAGTCAATGACTATCGATTCCAATTGGCGGGCTGAGTTTACCATCGACTTTTGTTCGCTTCGCGGCCCTCTGGTCTGGTGGGGTGGGTTTGTGATTTTGCTGCCCAAGAGCGGCGACAGAGTTTGCATTATGGTCGTCTGGTTCCAAGATATTTCTTGGAGAATATCCAGTTGCACCAGCCACCTCTGGCATGCGGAAGTTTAGAGCCATCTGGAGCGATCGGGCTGGGGTAAACGCGATGGTGTACGTGTGAGAGCGTGAACGACCGGCGAGAGAATACTGCTGGATAAAGATCGCATAAGGCGGCTGCTTAAGCTTGGCCGCTGGAAAACATGCATGGGGCCACGATGGTGTGTTGGATACGCCCTTGTATGGTACGGAGTGATGGCTGGCGTGGGAATTGAAATAATACTTCCTAAGCTGTTTTGCGGGGTGGCGGAGGCGAAATGTGAGGCGAAATGTGGGGACGTCTAGTTAAGGTGCGGCTTTTTGCAGTGTGCACGTGCCCAAACTGAAGGTGCAAAAAAGAGGTATTAATTTCTGCACTTTTGGTGAGCATTTGATGGAATAATTTGTGGAAGCTTAATGGGTGTAGGGACGTGATCCCTTAGACTGAAGAATTTCTGCCTTGAGGTCGGAATCCAGGCAATGGCTGTGAGCAATTGACGGTGGGTTAATCCATGCATAACAACCTGAATGGTTACGGACTAGCAGGATTCAGAGATACTGAATAATTACTTCTAAATACTCAGTGAATGAATCACTTGAGTTAGTCAACAGTACAAATATACCCATTCCTTCGCCTCCTCCACAGGAACTCTATCTCAGCCACAGCCTGTTAATTTCATTCATTCCCTAATTTACGAAACGATACCCAAAAATATGGCGTTTACCACTGGCTTACGCTCCCTGACGCCAGTTAATAAGAATGAGGTGCTGCAAGTAGCAGCCATATGTTGCAGCCGGATACACAGAAGCACTCGCTATAAGTGATTCCGTTACTAGGAGGAACTCCGACAGTAATAACCGCAACCACATGAGCTTAGGCATCGTTAGAAGTACACCGTCTCTTCAACGCTACTTATTTGCTAGATCTATACTAGCTACGGCATCTAAAACTCCATGTGACTCCTGCGTGACAAATTTTTAGGTGATGTTGGCATCTGTGGGTATTCAGGCTCCACATACCTCCTTGGAAGAAACATCACTACTGCAATAACTCTTGCAGCCTATAATCTTCCTTGTATTTCTCGAGTGCCGCCTTCTTCCGCTATTCCCAAGGGATGGACTCATCAACGCCAAATGTAGCCAGGATCACGCGTATCATCAGTAGAATTTCGTCATTGGCCAATCCGAACATGAATTTCGTACTTTTTTCGTTGGCGGTAAACGAGTCAGCCAGATCGGTCGCCACTTTCTCCCGCAGTAAATCAATAGAAGATCATCTTCGCTGGGTCCATATTTTCCTTCATACATGGATTGCATTCGGCAAACGGAGCAACAACTCTCGCAAACTGCCAGTCAATTATTCTCACAACATTCAACTCGTCATCGACAAGTAGACGATCCCCTTTGTCGCTAACGTGCTTTAAATAAACTGGTGCTTCGCATTATCGGCCAACTATCGATGTTCTCCTAAGAAACGGTACACAAGAAATGCATCGACCAAATATCGGACGTGCAGCTGTTCATCAGCTATGGGGTCTAAGCGGAATTTGACGAGCCGTAAAGTAATCCAAACCACTATCGAAAGGCAATCACCACGAATCGGTCACTTGCGAAGGCGGAAGCTTCAAGGTGCGAGCCAGTATATGAAAGTAAACCTGCACGAGAGAGTGAATGCTTCTTGTGCTCAACCAAAATGTCGGCAACGCCGCCGAGTACCTTTCTTGACGTCGATGATTACAGTCTCTCTGGATACCCGTTGACCATAATAGGGCATTCCAGGGAGCATTTCGAATAGTATATAGCTCACTCTAATATCGTTTCCCGTCTCCTCAAAATCCATACCCCAATGCTCGGGGAGCTGGAACTTTTGTAGTTCCAAAAACTTGAGAGTTGCGTACTCTCTAGCTACCAGATGGTCGACTAACCACTGAGGGACACCATCGAAGCCGTTTTGCGAAATCCTAATCAGCCAAATGGAACCGTCGTTAAAGTAGAGTTTGGCGTGGTAGTTTGCGCAACCCATGAGCAACCCATGAGCGAACCATTGCCGGTGGGTTTAACGTGGTCAATGATGCATCCCCGATTGTTATCGAGGCTAGAAGCTTGCCTGCAAAGTGCATCCTCGTTGACCTGGGACCATAAACATTGGATTTCAATCAACACTTGTGCTTCCCGTGCATGCATCGTCATCGAGGATCTAGAGTCAAGACTCTTAGTCCAAATACTACTAATCCAAAAGAGCAGGGATTACGCCTCTCTAGCACGTATGAAAAGAAGGGATGATGTATACACGGCAAAAATACCGCTCCTCTTTCTCAGGGACCAGATCAACACTGGTAACTCGGACAACCGACAGCTAGAGGACCGTTTTTTTCTTCAAGCATAAGGATGACAACGGGGGATGATCTTCTCGTGGACGATGACCTCAATATCACTGGAATCATCGACTGGACGTTCGCCCGCGCTGTCCCGAAATTTGAGGCCTTTGGCCTGTCTTTGGTTATGGCTGATATCTACAAGGTGTTTCAAGGCTGAGTGACTCCGACGTCGCGTTGGCAATGGTGCTCTAAGAGAAAGGCAGTGTGCTATCTCAATATACTAGAACCCAGGAGAAAATCTGAAGACTGGTACTTGCACTGGGAATGGGGATGGAAATGTCTTAGAAAGAGGCTGGCTCGTTTGATAACTCAGTGCGGTGGTGTCCCGGAATAAGATATGATCACCGGATGACCGTGACTCGGACAAATGGCTTAAGGGCTTAAGTATATCGAGGGGATTTGTTATAACCACATTATATTTAGCCGCTCGCGGCGATGAACACATTAAGTACATATTTTCCTGATTTCTCCACCATTACCTGAGTAGAACCCTTCGAGTTCAAGTTGTGACTTCTCACACCCATATTACTATACAACGAGCGTCTTCACTTCGAACACCACGGCCTCTAAACTCAGATGAGCTTGCAGTATGAGTAGTACACTGTGATCAAACGGTGATTGGCAAACACCCATTTGAGAGATGTAGTGAGTTCAATACAACATACAGCCACTATTACAGCATCATATTTGGGTGCAACATCGTGTTTGGGTGTAGAGTGATTAATTGGATGTCCAGAGGCTAATAGAATATTTAGGGTAAGTGAAGGTGGAGTTAGGGTTTGAGTGAGAACATGTGACGCGACGAATGAAACTTAACACTTTTGGCATACTTCCCTCCAGCCATACTGGGCTAAAGGACTTATATTGTTCTCAAAGCCTAAAAGGGGCTATGGGAAGGATTCCCTCTCATAATGAGGCATAAGAGCTCATAATACAAATTTCAGGAACTTTGCAACATTTTTTCTCTTCATAATGCATCATGATGTGCCCACCTGGCTATTGCCTTGATTGATTTGCCTCTGCATTACCGCTCCCCTAACCATCCATAATGGAAACCCTTCCATCTATTTGCCCGGCAGGATGCTCACAATGGTCCATGAGGATGTGAAATCCAAGATGTTCCACTTACAGATGGTGTTAATTTATTATGACGATTTATTATGAAGCAGTACTAGGTACTACCAGCTTTAAAAGATTTCGAGCAAAATTCTGCTTAAGTTTCAAAATTTGCTTCCAAATTTGTATTATGGGCTCTTAGGTGGCATTATGAGAGAGAATTCTCCTTGTCACCTCTTCTAGGCTTGAGAAAAGTATAAGTCCTTAAGTCCAGTATGGCTAGAGGGAAGTATGCCAGAGGTGAACATACGTTAGAGCCGTTTCTTCCTTCGTCACGCCGCATCATGTACCGCCCTGTTTCGCCGATGTTTCTTGACGTGCGCACATATTGCCAATCACATAGACTATTGCATTATTGAGACCATCTGGGGGAAGTTATTCTACTTCTCCAAGTCACTATCAGGCACTTTTACGTAGGGCTGGATCTTCCCCCTGTCTGCAGCTGAAACCCATCTCTAGCCTGACTATAAACAGGTCAAATGATTAGCGGAACGGAATGGCGAAACTAGTGCTAGCCACAGGACTTGAGAAAAGCCTGAGATATCCCGTGCCGTAACAACTTTGACCCCACCGTCTCAAAACAATAACATAGTTTCACCTGAGATCCTTTTGTGAAGAGGTGGTGGCAAGGGGCAGAAGATTCACCTACTTGCATGCCGGCCATTTATGCAACGGTATCCCCAGTCTACTCTCAGACCAAATTCAATTTTGCTCATCCTACTTCTGGGCCTCCTTCTCCACAAATTCGGATCGAGGTCAGATTTGGAATCGTCGCGGCGAGCCCGTAATACTCTCGCTCTCGAATCTGATACTTCAATGGGACGGGCAAGACGCAGCCCTGGCTCTGTTATCTCCTTAGATCCTCAAATTTCGTGGACCAACACTGTTCAGAAATGCATATTGCAAGAGGAAGGCTTTCCATAACTACAACTTCGCCCTCAGCAATATACGCAGGGCAAAGCACTAATTTCGACGCACAGGCAGTATTCCCAACCGGACCAACTTGCGCCAGACCGGTTTATGCCAAGAGCAGCTTTATGAACACCTATTTGACCAGGTCATGTAGCCATCGTGCTTATGCACCTATCAAATGTAGTGTAAACCCGCGAACTAGAACGAGCCGCCCGCGCCAGCAAAAAACTGTGTTAGTGATTTTCCATAGCCTAAGAATGAATGATCGTTGACATGGCGGCGCGACAGCTCGCTAAAGCACTGTATGTCGGACCCGTGGAAGCTGCAGAGCAAGTGGTTTGTGATCACCTTCGCTAAATTTACCAAGATTTTGTTTTGAAGGAGCTGCGTGCAGCATACACAACTGCACCTAGATCAGGGACAACTTAGTTGTAAAGGGTAGACTAATTCGAAATTCCTCCAGGCGTAGATACTCTATAGAATGGTGCGCTCCCTATGATAGGGGTTTGACCAGTTCAAATCTATACCATATCTACTTGTAATCAAACACTGAAACAATGTAAGTTAGCTATTGTGGGAACCTATAGCTCACGCACAAGGGCCAGTGCCTCGGTCCCTTCACCACAATTCAGTGCTATCGCTGAGTTGATACGATGGATCTTCTGCGCAATTGGGGCTATCCATGGATGCAGGGTCATAATACAATGATCAGGAAGTTGGAGAATTGCTTCTCCATCCATGGACAGAGAATCTATAACCTCTACGCGCCAGAAATTTATCCACATCTATAATGATATCTAGGTAGTGGTCAGTACCTACGGATAGCGGTAGATGTTTAAGATATCTCCCCCACAACGGAGCCAGTTTATGCCAAGGTTCTCTTGACGAAGGACCTATAGGTTAGGAATACTGGTCACAGGAGATAGCAACAAAGGTTAGGAGATAACATTCTCCTGGTTTTAGTATGTGTAGGACTTCGGCGTGTTTACCGCCACGGTGGCGCTTTTCACAACGGAGGAGCTAGCCACTGGTAACCCCTCCTCTATCATTTATTATGATGATTTCTTATTTTTCGTTTCGATCAGGACCTCTCGGCTCCGATCCTTGCGGTCGTAGGCAACATGGTTTTTGGGGTACATACCATAGTACAATGTGACCGGCCTCTATGCTGAGATGATGTCCCGAATTCTACCCCGGGTGCGGACAGGAACATCTCATCTGACCGACAGAGAGTACGAATGAATTGCGAACAGTACCAGAAATGAATACCGGACTAGATGCTGGTGATGTCATAGACTTAGAGAAATCGAATAGGGCGAACATATTATTCGGATCGATACCACGTTGAGATACGACTTCCAATTGCCCACTTAACCTGCACCTACCTCAGCAGGTGAAGCCGGTCCGTTTAAGCTCCGAATATCGCCGCTGGAAGTGTGGAGTCACAAACAATTTGTCCAAATAGCAACCACAGATATCTTCCCTTCACCGCTTCCACAAGACAACTGAGGAGCACATTGGGTACCTTGAAGATACCAACAGAGTTAAAATGCATACATATCTGCTATAGGTGCTGCCCACACAAATACCTGGGTTTGGGAAAGGCATTGATTGGTTGGTTCCAGTGAGCTTTTTTCCCTTACCTCTGTGGCTGACCGGCTGACAATGATCGAAAGATTTGATATCTTAACCGGCAAAACTATGAAGAATATGTTCTCCTGTATGTGGGCAAAACCGCAGCTGTCCTTTTCAGCCATTGCGGCTGCCCAAGGCACGAGCAGCAGCCAGTCAAAGGGGACGACGGGTAGTAGGAGTGGAGCTCCGCCATCTAGCCGGCCAGCCCGGAGGCGGAGGGGACTAAGGGGCTGTCATACTCTAAGTAGAGTGAATACAGTATGATTAAAACAAACAAAAAAGCAGCAGCCAGTCGTAAGCACCACCACCGGAGATACAAAGCAATTATCTCTACACTTCCTCCCATCATTGATCTTAGTACTACTAATCTTGAATGTCAGCAGCAACAAAAAGATATCCCCGTGCAGGGCCCTACTACTCTTATCAGTCTTTCATTGGAGGTCTTTCGCCCACCTGATCAGGCAGAGTGCTTGACAGCATAACTTTTGGTGTGTGGTACCCCGAAGCTAAGTCCTCCAGTGGTGACAGATCTATAAAGAAGCAAAACAGCCAATTGAAGGTCTTGCATCGCTTCTTACCTGCCATAGAAGGATTAACACTTACAAGCATGAGTGATACAACTCCATCCAACACTCATCTAGGGAAGGTTGAATTCACTTGTGCTACACGCAGGATCCTCCATTAACTCTCTAATCCCATTGACTTTCTATCTACCACGTTTGCTTGGTACCTGTTTTTTCGAAGTTTCTTTTTTTCTGCATGAATATTTCTGTAGTACAGAATATTAAAACTCGCGTAAACCTTCCCCAGCCCGAAGCCAACAGCATGTGCACTTTTGAAGTACTCTATGTACCTCTACGTTATCCAAATACGAGACACATGGCGTGGCTTATGCTGTTGTTTCTTCATACTGAACTACCGAGTACTCAACCTCCAGAAGTGCTTTTTTATAATAATCTATCGCTTAAATCGAGAATAGGCAGATTTTTACTAGCTAACAGGTTCTCTCGTGCCTAGTTTGTCTAGCTACGCGCTCGCAGTTAGCGGAATTTTTATCCGCTACGTGGCTACTACACTAGGCAGGAGGGAAGTAAAACAGAGAAGCTCGTCTCTGACTAGAGACAGGTTGATCTGAGAGTTTGATTGGAGCACACTCTTAGTGGGCAGGCTCGTTCAACATGAACTCTCTCCATGGCAGCTTGACTTCGTTATTCGACAGCTACAGCCTCGTTGTTTTGAGGAAACCCCGCGGTGTCCAGTTATATATCAGTTTCATCAGCACGGCCAAGGATCGACCGGGTACATCTCGCCACGAGGAGATAAAGCCCTGCACGAATTTTTCAATTTGGACACTGGCTCGTATTGAGGTATATGTTCGGTCAATATAGTGTCTCAGACGAACTTGTGGAGGGTTTGTATCTCAATTCGCAACTTTTGGTCCGGAAGCTGGTGCCGAGTTTGTTAGTGGTACACTGGCGTCGAATAGGAGAGAGAACGCCCGAAATTTTCCAACACCTCCTCCAACAGCGAAGTATAACTATTGCAGCCGAAATCGAAGAATAATTGGTGGGGGTTTTCTGTCTTTACTTTCCTTTGTGTAAGTTTTTGCAGGCAATGTTGGGATCTATTATGGTGTTTTCTCATGGGAGAATATCATGCGTTTGCGATGCTACTGTACTTGGACCAAGAGCGGGAATTCCTAAAGAACATACTCAATAGAAGTCCTGCATACTGCAGGTACTCTCCGATCAGCGTACCAAGATATCAAAGGAGAACCCATCGTCGCACTTTGATCTCTTGAGCTGATGCGATGATCGATCTGCAATGTTCCGTGGGGGAACAGGGAAGTTAAATCGCGGTTCGTGGGTTTCTTTGCATCTGCTGCGGCTGAGATCCGTCTGACCGCATGCATGGAAGAGAGGTGGGGGGTTCCGCTGGCTGGGCGTTGGGTCTGATTGGCTGCATGTTGACCGACACTTTCCTCCACCGATTGTGGTGGAAATTCTTGAAGAGATTGCGGGCTGCTATGCACAGAAACTTAGATATTGCAGCTTCCAGTTCAACTCGCGATTTATTCCTTGTTCCAGTCCATCCAGAGCTTCGTTCTTTAGTGAAATTTTGGTGTTTCTGGCGCGTGAATCGACGCAAGGGATTACAACTGAACGCTATTTAACAGACTATCTCTCATACTAAGAAGGCATCTTTCTCCACTCCGACGTCGTGTGCTGGAATGGGGGCAGCACTAGAGTAGATTGGGCTGATCTGCGGACAGATGTCTCTGTCGATGGCGGGAGAAGGAAAGATGGAAGGCGGCGGGAGTTTTTCACGTCAGGCAAAACATCTCAACTCCAATTGACAATAGTCCTCAATCGCGAGTCAGAGTTTCTCGATTCAATCTCCACCGGGCGATCGACATTGGATTCTTGGGAGCGCGGGAATCGAGCACATCAGGCAAACGCTGAGAGATCGATTGGGCAGGGCTATGTACCTGCCAGTATCTATCGCCTAAGTATAAACGGGAAAGGCCGGTCCATATCCTTCGAAGTTTGTACCACGAACCATTTGTCTCAGACGAAGCCCGAGAAAGGAAACATGAGCGAATTGCACTTTCTCGGAGCCGTTAAATACGACTCGCTCACAGTGTGCTAGCCAGCTGTTTCTCCTGTCCGTGTCCTTTACTCTCTCGTGGAACGGTGATACTAAACGTACTTGGCATATATTCCCCATTTTCCCTCATTCATTTAGAACATTATCGGAGCTTCACCAAATCCAAGAATCCTTCTATAATAAGCTTCTCTTTCCCGCTCGCTAGCTTCTCAGACAGACACCCGTTCCTTTCAGTATCCCAATAATCTGGTCCAAACACTCCATCATTCTAGAACCGCCGTCTGTTTGAGCAACTCAAACATACAATGGTCTACAATATCTTCACCTATCGCCGCCCCAGCTATGTTAAATCCCTTTCAATCGCCGACTCGCCTATCGGCGAGAGTACGTCTGAGCTCAATCCTACACGGCCACTCGGCTATAGGAGTGGTATAGCTGGGATTCCACCCCAGCTTTCTTTCGACAGGATTATAGACGGAGGTACTTGCCCGGTCAGTCCAGTTCGTGCTCTTTCTCATTAAGAATGTGCTGATCAATCTTTACAGCCCTTGACCTGTCGCGATTTCATGAATTATTTATTATATGTCGAGCACTGCGCCGAAAACCTTCAGTTCTATTTATGGTACAGAGACTACGTCGAACGCTTCGAGAAGCTTCCAGAGAGAGAACAGAAGCTTTCACCCGAATATTCACCAGCGGCTGAGACAATGCCGCCACCCCCGGCCGCGCTCCGCGGATCCGAGTCTCCGAAAGTCACCCGAGCCGTGCAGCGATTCGTTAACAACGCGTTTGCAACAGAAAGCACAAAGAGCCTGAATGGAGGATTGTCCGAGCCCCCCCCATCATGGAGTCCGGAAGCCGAGTCCAAGGATAACAGTAGTCCATTCCTTACCCCACCTGGAACTCCACTGTCTCCAAAAACCGGTGTGAGCACCGATGATGCTACTCCGCAGTTTTCTTACAGCGGAAACCCATCCTTGAGCGGCGTCAATTACAAGCAGGTCGCAGCCGGAGCGTTTGAAGGGGTGGATCTCAAGTGGCAGCCTTGTTAGTTACCATCTGAAGATGTCTCGGATATTGACACTAATGCTGGCACAGTTTCTATCCAGCCCTTCAGGGATGAGATAGCCCGCATCATCGCAATATACCTCGCCGAAGGATCTTCCCGAGAGCTCAACCTCTCCTGCCGCGATCGGACCGCTGTTCTCAAGGCACTCCGTCAGACGACCCACCCATCCGCTATGAAACAAGTCAAATTACACATCGAAGACCTGCTGCGCTTCCAATCGCACCCAAACTTTATCCGATGGTCCATCTGCAATGGAAACAAATCTCGAAATATATTTGCAATCTGGCTGGGCATATTCTGCATCCTCCTTGGGTTGGTAGCATCTATCGTCATCACTCTTGGGGGTGCCGGAAAAGGATGGAGGGTAATGGGAGCAATTGGGTGGGTGATTGGCAGTGCAACATTGTTTGCGGCTACGAAGGGGATGTGCGTCGTCCTGCATGGACGACATCGACGCCATTTCCGGCCTTGGGAGTTGTGGAGAGACGAGAACGACAGGTGGGGCTGCGAGATGAAGAATTCCACCATGGAAACCTTCGATACTGCGACCACTAGCAATAGCTATGAGGACGAAGTAGGTCCCCCGGTTCCCTATGGTTACGATGCATGTTAATTTCCGTTCTAGCCCTGGGTCGAGGGATATAAGAGGCGCAACATCATCAGGAAAATTTTCGACAAGGAAATGTATATCGAAGAGCCGGCTCTCAAATCGATACAGGACACGATCTTTGCGCAGTCGCTCATCATCGCCTTTACTTCTTCCCTGATACTGTCGGGCATCTTCGTTGCGGCCCCGGCGGGTAATCTTTATTGATACTGGCCGACATGTTGGCATTTGACTTACCTTGACTACTTTCTTTTCTTTCCTGTGTTTATATGTAGGGTTGGGATGGATGGGTTGGGAAAAACGGCGCAAGAGAGACTTTTACTTTCTTTACTTTCATTTAGGGTGATTGGTAATGTGGATTTTGGCTTTGGGAGGGGAGAGGGTATGAGGCGGGATTGGATAGCTACCGCTGTAATTCTTGGTAATTGAAGATGGGGTTGAAAAGGTTGTCTGTGTTGACCGACTGTCGTGATATCCTGGTTTGTTTCGCTGTCGGTGGTATTGCTAAGGTGGGTTGGATTCTGAGTCCTCGGTGAATGTTGCTTGGGAAAATATAGAACATTGATGACACAGGTTTCTTACAGTTGGAATCCCGAGTCCGAAAGTGAGGTGCCGTCGTAGAAGTTTGATACCATCACTTAGGTATGGTTGGTGACTACAATTGAGGATGATTAAACCTGCAGTTCCATTCTCTTCATCAAATAATACCTGATAGGAAAGAAGAGCTCTCCCTAGGGCCTGAAACTTGCCCGCGAGAACATGGGTTCGAGTGCATGGTGTATCGTCGACCCGTGAATAGGATACCAGATCTACGATTTCTTCTGTTGTGAGATTCTGTAGGTTATCGACGTGGGCCTGGGACGGCTGATCATCAACGCTTCACAAGGGCTCATCGTAATCGACGGCGTACTCCTCAGGATTGACCGTGTCTTCTGGACCCTAAAGAAATGTACCACCCATCGCCATTCTAGGCCAAGAATGCTTCATATTTCAGTACAGACTCAGTGGTGGCGGAACCTATTGCAATAACAACCAGTGTTGGCGCTGAGGCTCACGCCCGGTAACTCACCAAGCGCTCTTTGTATTCGACTAAGTACAGTGTCAGAATCCACGTTTAACTGATGATGTACCTCTATTGAAATAACAAGCGTGTGTATATCCCGCCAGTGGTGCTCGGTTCGTAGAGTACTGGAATGTTAACATGTGGATATTCTCTGCGTATTCGTAAGGTATTTGGACTCTTCTACACTAGAACTGAGGCAATCTGATATACGTTGGGAGAGAATAGTCGACGCAAGTGTTCGTCGACACGCTTGGAACATGACCCGATTGGAACACCTCCATGGATCACGGAACCTATTAAGTAATCTCGCTCCGAGCCTCCTCGTGGGGCTGGGGACGAGACTACGCGGAACCTAATTGGTCGATTATGAATGGCTATTCACGTGCTAACGGCGTTTTGCTAGGGGTCCACCATCGCCGCCGCCCCGGTCCGCTCCCGCAAACCGGCGCGGTGTCGGGCATTAGAGATATACCGCTTACAAGCAGTCCGTATTTCTTGACCCAGAGCTGGTAGTAAGGGGGGTAGTATGTCAGGCTTGATCAATATGAACTTATTGAACCCGGGATGCCACGCCGTCATCTATATGTATGCCATGAAGGAAGTGGGTACCCACTCGAAACCGGATGAGCAGGAAGTTGAAAGTTGGCTCTGCTGGCGCGGTATATTTCCGTTAAATCCCCGAGCGGGGACTTGATGTCCACCATGATACGTCACTGATACGTCACGGTACGTCGTCTTTGTTGGTTTGTTGGGCGCCACTGGGAGTTTTATAGATGTCCCCACCTGTAATTGTTTGCTGTGGAGTTCTGGTCGTCGTGTTAGTAGAGATTGTGGGCCTGGGTAAATCTGTGGCAATTCCCACCCGTGCTTGTCGATCATACTGTCGATTGGATAAATCGGTGAGGATTCTTGGATGCGAATCCTAGATTTCCCCGGATCCGCGGTCTCGAATGTAGAATGAAGCGTAAAATACGTTTAGTGTGTGGTCATTGCTCTTGTAACTAAGTTTTACCTCGCTCGCGAGCTCGTTTCGGTAGAGAAAGTCTGGGCACGAGAGCATGCGGTCATGATGCCGCCCGGTTTAGTACGTAGGACTGCGAGGCGGTGAGGTATTCTTTTGTTCGCTCGCCCTGTCCAGCATTTTACCCGCACAGGACATTGTAGTACTGTTGCAAGAGAAACAGCTGATATGATATCCATTTATAGATGGGACAAATTGAAAATAAGAATCAATATTAAAGTCTTCTTTTAATTTAATAGTTAAGAAAACAGAAAGTATTTACCCCACATGCTGTACATTTCAATATTTACATCATCCCCATGTGCCAGCAATTCTAAATATGTACAAATTAACTTCTAACCTATTGCTCCAAAACCATTTCCCGCACAGCAGGCAAGTACTCTCCCTCAACCGCACCACCAAATGCAACGCTCTTCTTCAACAACTCCCGGTAGTTCTTGCCGGGGCTGACCTTACCAACAATTGTTGGTGTGTCCGTCTCGACCTGCTGTGGCACCACCAGTGGTCGTCCCAAGATCGCCTCCATACCCTGGAAAGCGAATGTGATGGCCTCCTTTGCACCACCGTGCACACCAGCCTCATCAAGCATGGTGAACCGGACACCGTCGTCTTTGAATTGTTCCTCCATGTATTTCCAGATGTTGGGGTTGTATGCACCTCCTCCGCACATGTACACCTCCTTGACGTCAAGCTTGCCATCGGCGGTCTTGGGACCGTACTTGCGGTAGGCCTCGACGGCGGCCTGGGCAGTAATACGGGTGATCGTGGCGACAGTGTCTTGTGGGGAAAGTCCCTTGGACTCGCAGTGCTGGATGAGCTCGAAAGCCTGCTGGTCTCCGAAGAGTTCACGACCAGTGGTCTTGGGTGGTGGGAGAGAGAAGTAGGGAAGGGTGCGGAGGTACTCGTCAACGATCTCCTGGTTGACCTTACCGGCAGCGCCAAACAGACCGTCGCGGTCGTACTCCATCTTGCCCTGGGTGTAGTGGCGCATGGCGAAGTCGATATACATCTATACGCAAAAGGCTATATTAGCTGCGAACTGGGAATGGGGGAAGGGGCTTCAACTCACGTTTCCTGGCCCGGTGTCGAAATCGTAGATTCCGGACATACCACCATTCTTCTGGGATGTAGGGGGAATGAAACAGACATTGGCAATACCACCAATGTTCTGGCAAGCTCTGGGGATGGTAGGGTGCTGAAGCACCAGACCGTCGAAGAAAGCAATCATGGGAGCTCCCTGTCTGCCAACAGACTGTTCTGAGATTCTGAAGTCGGTAACCGCCGTCTTGCCCAATCTTGCTGCAAGAATGGATCCCTCGGCCATTGTCAGGGCAGACCGAGTCTGGCCCTCCGCGGGCATACTCAACAGCCAGATAGTCTGTCCGTGAGATGCAACGACGTCGATGTCCTTCTCCAAGTCGTATCCGTGCCGCCGGCAGAACTCCTCAACCGAGTCGGCAAAGACTTCTCCGAGCTGGACGTTGATCTGGCACAGCTCCTCAGGGGTGGTCTTGTTGCTGCGGATGATGTTGAAGACGGGCTTCTTGATGGATTGGGGGAGTTCGATGTCGTCGAACTTCTCGATCTTGAGGTGGAGAGGGTCGTATGGGGATTTCTGGGTGAAGTGGCAGAGGACACAATCGACGGCGTCCATAGAGGTACCGGAGTTGAGTCCCAGTACGCGGAGGGAAAGGCCCTCGCCCGAAGAGTTTCCGTTGGTAGTAGGCGACATCTCTGAAAAGTTTATGGTAATCTGGATGGTCGAATAACCTCAGACCGAGGGGAGAAGGCCAGTTATTTAATATTGGGGACTTCGGACTTCGCTGCCATGATGGGTCGTATGCCGAGCACCGGTGGTTTCCCCGCCGTGGAAAGCATTCGAATCTTGATGTCGAGAGTTAATCTACTTCTCCGTAGTACTCCCCGGGAGCCTGTTTACAAAATTGCCACGGCCCCCAGAACTGCGTGATCCGCGCGCCGTTGCCACAACGCTAAACAAATGTAGAACCAGCAATCCCGATAAACTCCCCGAACAGAGAGGCACAGAGGCACATGTCTAGACTTTTCTCGAACATCACCATGGCACGCGAGTGTGCGTCTATGATTCCGATCGGCTGGTTGACGCTCATTGGCCAGCGGCCGCCAGCCACGATGCTCAGAAGTGTGGTTACCGGATTCGGATTTCTAAAGACATGGCCGGAAATTCCGAGTATCTCCCCGCCTGATATTTGCACTTTTTAGGCCGTAGCGGGACCCCAGACATCCCAACCCTGGATTTTTTGCGGGGAACAGAGTCGCCATCCCCACACTAACGTCCCCGCAACCAGGTTGCCAGGGGGAAAAACTGCGGCCAGGGATCGCCTCGACCGTTATGGGGAGCCGAGAGACTAAGAAAACTTGCATGAGCAGCTTATTCGTGCAGATATCCGCCGCCAATATCGCAACAATTTCTATCTTCGCGGGCAAAGGGATGTGGCCACTGTAGAATATAAGAAGTCGAGGAATCCCCGACATTGGGCCTCTCATTCCCGATATCCCAATCGCCATCCACTTCTCTGCGGCTTCAATTGAGTCTGGATATTTGCGCAAAAAACAACACCGAAAACTAGTCGACCGCAGCATCTACTTTCGAAGTCCATTTCGACTCATCAATGGCAATCAAAACATGGGCAGGCGTGCGAGGGCGAGCCCTTCGAATTCTGGTCTCGATTGCCAGTTCTTCAGCATTCTTGCTGTTCGGTTATGATCAAGGTGTCTTTGCTGGACTCATTGGAGGTCAAGGCTTTAAGGGTATGGGCGCACAAACATGCTGGGTTGATGCTTGAAATCATCATCTAACTTGCTGTATTCAGACACATTCAACAACCCAGATACCACCACCATCGGCACTGTCACTGCCATCTACGAGATTGGTTGTTTCTTTGGTGCCATCCTCACATTCTACATTGGAGACAAACTCGGACGGAAAAATGCGATTTGGGTTGGGTTGGCAATCATGCTTATCGGTACAGTTTTGCAGACCACCGCGTTTGGAGTTGGACACATGATTGTTGGAAGAATTGTTACTGGTATCGGTAACGGTATCAATACTTCAACTGTGCCTATGTGGGTTTATTCTACGGTTTCTCTGATTTGCATGGCAATACTGACAATTGCACAGGTACCAAGCCGAAACTACTAAGGCCCGCTCCCGTGGACGTATGATTTCCATCGAAGGATGGTTCATCACCATTGGTATCACGATTTCCTACTGGATTACCTACGGCACATCGTTCTCCACCGACCCTTCCATCCAGTGGCGTACGCCTATCGTCCTGCAGATCGCGTTTGGCGCTGTCACCGCGGTGATGCTCTTTGGCCTTCCCGAGTCTCCACGATTCCTCATGGCTAAGGGCCGCAAGGAAGAAGCCCTTGAGGCTCTGGCCCTGCTCGAGGGCGAGGACCAGAACTCTGAAATTGTCCAGTCTCAGTACAAGAGCATCCAAGCAGCATTGGACTTCAGCGCCGGCTCGAACAACGGAGATGTTACTTTCAAGGACTACTTCAAGGGAGGCAAGCAGCAGACTTTCAGACGTCTGGCTTTGGGTTACGGTATTCAGATGATGCAGCAGCTGACCGGTATCAACGCTGTTATTTTCTACTCGGCATACCTCTTGGAGAATGTGCTCAACCTTGAGCGCGAGCTGTCTTTGATCGTGGGTGGTTGCACCGGTCTGACCTTCTTTGTGTTCACCTTCATCCCAATTCTCTTCATCGACACCTGGGGACGACGCAAGCCGTTGATGTTAGGTGCTGCGGGACAATCGATCGCCATGGCTGTCATCGCCGTATGTGTCAAGCTCTCTGTTGAGGATAACAACGTTGCTGCTGGAACCGCAGGAGTTATCTTCGTCATGGTCTACATCGCTACCTACTCCGGTTTCGCATGGGTTGCCACTCCTTGGTTGTACCCCACTGAAATCAACGAGCTTCGCTTCCGAAACCAGGGTACCGCCTTGGCTACGTCTGCAAACTGGCTGTGGAACTGTAAGTTTTTCGTCATCTCACCTTGAGATCACGGTTCGCTTGGCTAACGTTCATCAAGTCGTCGTTGTGAAGATCACCCCTCTAGGAGCCGAGAACCTCGGATGGAAATTCTTCCTCATCTTCATGGTCTTTAACGGTGCCTTCGTGCCAATTATCTACTTCCTGTACCCCGAGACCGCCGGCAAGACTCTAGAAGAGCTAGACTCGCTATTCGTCAACACCACCAAGGCGTGGAAGCTCACCGAGAAGGGACAGCATGGTGACGTCGACATCGAAATCCCCCTTGGCACGTCCGTGACTGCAGATGAGGAGAAGCGGGGGAGCCATGACAGCCTCCCTGCTCAGAAGATGTGAGGGGTGATAATCATGGGTGGAGATTTGTAGACTTTATACCATATTGCAGCGGGACTGATTTTCTACTTTATGCTTCTTGATTGTATTATTTTTTACTGGTATTGCCTTATTCCATGTAATTTTATTGACTGACGGGTCACGATGCTTGATGTGGACACATGGTGAGATGGAAATTGGTCTTTGGGAGTGGTTTCATGGTATTTGTTTTTTTGGTATTTTTTTTATTTAGTTGGTATGGTGTAACTACATTTCTCATACCCTAACTGACGCGAAATGAGTTTGTTTCAATTTTTTTTTCTCTTGTGAATGCTGCGAAACGCGACTAGATGAATTCAAATTTTTTTGGAGGCGACGCTAGTAGGATCCTTGGAGCCACTGCTTCGGCAAAACTTTAGTCTCGGGGGTTGTAGCTCGGTAATGCGTGGCTTTCCAGACATCCGAGATGCAACTATTTACGGCATTTCCCGTTGGCGAACTCGAGGCATATAGATCGTAAATTTTCAACATCACCACCACCACCACCACCACTGTCAATTTGGCGAAATCGGTGAGAATTTTTGAGACTGAATCTTGGATTTTTCCCAGATGCCGTAGTCGGGTAGACATCTAATGGGTTTCAGTGGACCCAAAGAAATCAATAGACATGCAGCGTGACGTGATGGGAAACCTACTGAGACATGTATTGTTCCGACCCTCAGTTTGTGAACTGGACTGACTAGTTCGTAATGTTTTGTCCCCATTTGCAAACCGGTCAAGAGGTTCGCGAACTGGCTAATTTATACGGCCCCATACCCATTTAGAGTTACTATAAGTTGCTTTCCCACACCATGATTCAACCAATTAAGAGCAAATGTTTACAATGCCAGTATGCAACAGCAACTACGATAAGAAAAGAACGACAGTGGTCAATGCTGAGAGAACAAGCGCAAGTGTGAATAGATATATAAATAACATTGCAGCCAGTGTGGAGAGGGTACCCATAATGCCCGCAACCTATATGGCAGTGCTGCGTACCGTATAAATGTATACAGAAATGGCCTCTAAACCGATGTGGCTCAACACTGTTTCTTGACTTTTCTACGTAATTTTTGGGTGTGATGGGCTAGTAATGTGAAAAAATATGGAGCTCGGCACAGGTGACTTTTTGCAGATGGCTCCTTTAATCAGTACTATATTAAGGTGTATGTAGCGGTGGTATTTGAACTGGTATTGTAAACATTTACTCACTAGTTAATTGGCCTAAACTCCCTCAACATCCCTGGTCGAGTCACTACCACTTTCTATCACTTTACGCGGCATTTCTGTCACTTTCACTGACCGGTGCCAACCATGGTCCGTCCACCCGGGCCGGCCGCAGCGTACAAGGTTACCGCTCTGGCGGTTAGCCGTCTACGTACTGATAGGAGACCCAGCATTGAAGTTTATTCTTGAAGTTGCTATAACGCCGAATATTGTAGGTCTTCTGGAATCTGCTGGAGACACCGGCCTGGTACTAGTGTCGCTTTGTAGATGCATCTAATTATTGCAACATGGGAAGGCGTAATCTCGTTCCCTAACTTGCTCGCGGGGTTAAATCTCCAGTTCCAAGTCCTAGTACTTAGTGAGGTCGTATGCTGGATTCTCAGTTTGCAAACGGGAGAGTTCGTCAACGGGTTGGAACATATATACTTCCGCCAATAGCGGATCTCTTGGACTTCTTTTTGATTTCTTTACTCGAGTACCCACTCCCACTCGTGGTGACGGCAATGGCGTTCCATTGTCAATACTTACTCTACTTACTCTACTTACCAAGAGAGCGGAACTTCAAGATAGTAGACTACGGTCTGCTTCCCAAGTTGTTGAAATTTAATTTGTGTTAGGTTTTGCGGGACTACGCATACAGAACCGAAGATAAGTGGAAGAACACCCAGCAGCAGTGGAGCCCAAGAAGTCAAGATCCATTGCCCGGTGGTTCTCTATCGAGTACTTACACAGCTATACCGCTTTTTGAGTGCTAGTGAGTGATAATTGTGGATGTAGAGGGCTTAGTCGCTGTATCAAATTCTCAATGAGGGGTGGGTGAGGTCTATCGCGATTGGAGTGAGAAGAGGGCGCCGGCGTGAGATATTCTGAATCCTTTAGCACACTGGCCTCGGGCGTCCGAGACTAAGTACCTATGTAGAAATTAGGTGGCAGCAACCTACTTGGGCTAAAGGTGGACCAGGTCGGTTGAGAGAAGTATTGCGGTAAGTACCCGGGATAACTTCAAAGATGCCGGGGGGCAAGTTATCTTGGGTCATACCCGGGCTTGTGGGCTTGCAGGTATTGTTAGGAAGTGTGTGATATTTCATGAGCCGCGATGCTAGAGCTCGCTCAGTGTCTAACATGTACAAATTGGGTTTAAGAGTGGCATTAGTCTCGGAGGTAAAATACCTAGGCCACCTCGAGACATTTAGACGAGCTCAAATTAAAACTTAGGCATACGCAGCGTGCTAAAGCTCTACTAAAGCAAACTTTACAATAGGAATCGATATCCCTTAGATTAGAGCCTCCGGTTCGACGAGGCAAGAATATCGCTCCAGGAGCTCGTAGCAGCTGCAGGGAGTATATGTTCCGACCGCTACACGACCTTTGCCGGTACGGGAACTGGATGGCTTAGTTCGCGATCTTCAGGCCGTTCTCGAACCCCACAGACAATATGCGAACCCAGAGTACAATCTACGAACTCAAAGGGCAATATGCAAACCCCGCTATAAGCTTTACACCCAGTGGATCGCAGGGAGGTCGACCGCATACGGACACAGTTGCAGCCCTGATAGTCACTACATAATCAGAGAGATTCCTTCGTTATGGAATGATAATACAGTAAATGTACTGCTTTACTGATCCTGGTATGTCAATATGGGCCATTGGAAGTGGATAGACATGGATATCAGCTTGTAGAGAGAGTGACATAAAGTGGGAGAGGGTGGTAATTTATACTCATAATACATTTCGTTCTTTGAGTTCGTATAAAATAACCAGTTTGCGAGCCCTTCCTGCAGTTTGCGAACTGGCCAATATCTCGCAAACCGTCCTCCAAAGTTTGCGAACTGACGGATTCGCCCATCGGTCGGAACATATACAGGGTCCTGCAGTTTCCGAAGCTAATGAAGGCTTGCTAGAGTAGCTATCATTCACCTCGCCATTGAGAGATGATTCTTCTTAGCCAATCGGCGGCTCTTTCGCTTGAGAGCGCAGACCTCCAGAATAGATACTTTACAGGGTGGGCTATGCGGAAGCTATGATCCCAATGTCGAAGGGACGACTTGCAAGAAATTACTCTGGGGTAACACAAACAACCTCATACAAATGCCAGTTGTACCGTTCAAACACCCTCTCACCATAGTTCAACTTCTTACTAAGCCATAACGAGAGAATAAGTTAATATTCTACCTACATCTGTATCTTAAGCCAGCCATGCCACTCAATTATATCTACAACCACATCTTAACACTGGTTTCTGATATCTATGACGATCACACAACCCCACCAACTCTTCATATAGGACACATCCATCCCATCTAATCACTCGGTTCATCAAGCGCCCACCACTTAACCCTACAATCCACCGCCTCCTTCCTCACAGCACGTTTCGGATCATCCAGCACTGGTTGCAGCATCTTCAGAACCTGCCGCTTATATGGCAATAACAGCTCTCCCCTCAGCGCTCCCGGGAATGCCCTAAGACACCGCAAAGCCTTGGTCCTTATTCTGGGCGGATTCCCTCCAGAAGCACTACATGCCGATAACAGCCGTGTAATAACCGAGGACACATGTCCCTTGACCGCATCCGCGCTTTCGGAGATGGTGATGTGGAGCGTTTCTATGGTTGCTTCTTTTACGCCAACATCTGATAGCTCTATACTCTGTAAGAGTAGAGGGAGGAGCTGCGGAAGCTCAGGTGTGATGATGGAGCTTGGTACTGCGCGCAAGATGTTTGATAACGCGACAAGAAAGTTAGGTTTCGCGCCTATATTGTTTCGTTAGATCGTTGTTGCTGCTAGCGTGAAGGGGAGGGTAATATGTACTTGAATCTGCAGCCTTGAAACCTTCGACGAGAAGGGGAACACACTGTGCGAATGTCCGCTGTTTATAAAGCATCCGCACCACCGCATGATTGAGCTTATTCAGGAACTCGTCTTCATCGAGCAGTACGGAAAAGCCTCTGCTTGCAGTGGTGCCAAAGACGGGGTGGGCAAGCAGGGAGACGAAGGCGAGTGTTGTTTCCATTCCGAATTTTTCTGTGCGGAGGAGCAGGGCTTTTGTAATCCAGAAGACGATGCGAAGTTTTTCACTTGCACTTTCGTCTGATGGATTTGTGGTGATGGAGGTAAGGAGGGATTGAGTGAGCTGCTTAACTTGCTCCATATCTATAGGCTCTTTAATCCACTTATTAACTACCAAACCGATAATGCGAAGGAGCGCAAGCCTGTGAGCCGGTGACTTTGGTGCTTCTGCTAGCTCAGCGATTTGGCGAATGAAGTTTGGGAGGGTTTTGATAGGAAGTGGGATATCCCTTTGCACTGCCGCAAGAACGCTGGCCATGACGACGGTACATCCAGCAGCTTGTAGACTGGCATCTTTGTCTAAAGGACGGAATCGATCGGCGACTAGCTCGGCTTTTTCGGTGATTATGTTGCTGGGCTTGTTGTTTACAAAGAGCTGGAATATGTTGCTCATAATCATGTCTTGATGCTCCTTATCCAGGGCGTGGGTGATGATTCTGATCAACCTTCCGGTTACGTCTAGAACACTATCATCCGCAAGTACAGCTGAAACGCCGTGGCCATTTTCTACTAGAGGAACGATGGTTTTGGTTAGGAGGGGAGGGACGAGACGGTTGTAGTATGCTTTGGTGTCATCGAGTGTGCTTTGAGATTTCTGCTGTAACACATACAGAAGTGTGGAAAGTATCGCCCGAGGATATTCAGATCCCGAACCACCTAAATACAACACTTATCAGCATTGTTTAGCCTAATCTAACGGGAAAAGGACTCCCACTGTATAGCACAACTTCAAGCTTATTGAGTAACCGTGTCAATAACACCTCAAACACGGGTCTCTCAAAGCTCAGCTTTGCCAGCGCTTCCAATGTCCCAATATATGGTTTATTTTCCTCTTTGCTTTCCTCTTCAGAGTCCGGTAACTGCGCCATAAATGCCGGGAATGTGATCTGCATGATTAAGTTCGACTTAAACTTTGAAATACTCCTTAAGTTCTGAAGCGATTCATCTCGGATTTCATCCTTTTCCTCTTGTTGGAGGGCAACTTCGTCGAGATACTGCACAACCATTCCAATCTCGCTCTCGTCCAAAAACTTTCGAATTTTACAAAGCTTTCCCAATCCTCTCATCGCTGTGAGCCGGAATGTGGTTTCGTCACGATTGCTCCCCATTAGCGCTTGAGAGTAGATCTCGAATAGCTTTTCTCGGTGTTGCTCCAATGGATTTTCGATCACCGGCGGTGACGCTACTTCCGCCCAAGTCCCATATATTGTAGCCGCAGACTCAAAGAACCGATTCAAGCACTGCAAAAGCGCCCTCTGTTTGGCAATCGAACCGGCATCGGAATAGACGAGCAACAACGCAGGCAATACGCTCTGAATAACGAAAGAATAGGCAGGAGCGCTCGCAGTCGCAACAGTTGCTAGAATCTGGCCCGCCGCCCTTGCCTGCTTTAGCTGTGGTTCTTCCAGTAGAGCAAGGCACTCCTTGACAATCGCCTTCAAATATCGTGCCAGCGGTGTATTCGCAGACGGTGTGGTTGTTAGACCCGTGGATAGGGATGTCGCAATAGCTTTCACTACGAGTAGCGCATTGGTTGCTAAGTCGTCTTTTTCAGTAGAGTTCAAGATCTCGAATTTAACAGCATCCCACAGCTGCAAGCTGTGCGTGGACATTGTTGTCGGGCCATAGTTCAGTGCACACACTGTCATCGTTTGTAGAACATCCATCTTGACATTTTGTGATGTAGAATCTAATTTTTCTATCAGTGACGGGAGCACTTGACCAGCGAAGTACCGAGTCGATGCAATGCACTCGCGCAATCGGATCTTCAGATCTTGAGCTGTGATTCCGTAAGGATCGTTTGGCGGAGGTCGGAATGTAATGGGAAAGTAGCAATAAACAACATCGAACATCAACTGCGGTTGTGTCAGCCATGTCCTTCCGCCAGATACTTAGAAGCGTACCTCTGTATGTCTCACAATATCAAACTCCACTAAAATCACCTTCATAATCGAAAACACAATCATCAAATTCCTCGGATCCTTTTCGCCACCAATTATATCTGCCAGCCCCGTGATGAATTTGTCACCAATAGCCTTCAAGGAATCTCGATAATCTGACATCAACGCATCCAGCAACGTCAAAGCTATAAACCTCGTTGTAGGGGGATGCTTCGGCAGATCGACTTTCACCAGCGCAGTGGCAACCTGTGTAGCCTCGCTGTCCCCAAAGAAATGCATCCTCGTCAATGAAGTCAGCCCTGCCGCGGCCTCTCTCAACCCAGTTTCATCGTCGAAACGGTCGCATAGAAATTGTGTGATGACGGGTACTTGTTGTCTTGAAAGTGATTTTGGACCGAGTTCATCAAGCACAGCCGCTAGGTATCCGACTGCTGCAACTCTTCTCAGGAATCGAAGGCGCTGAAGTAGCCAGAGAGACTAACCTTTCGCCCGTACAGTGGTATCATCATCTGTCAGGTACTCGCCAAGTGACTGAACCAACTCTAGCAGTTTTATCTCCCTGTTCTCAATACCTTATCTTCCGCATCAGCATCAGCGCCTGCAACTACTAGGTGATCACATCAGGGTAGAGGGGCGATAGTCCTCACGCTTTGCAGTATCCTCCGCAATTCGCTTCGCTTCGGCAAGATCTTTCTCGAAGTGGTGCATAAACAGAGCGGCCTCTTTCATGGCGGCGAGTGGTGGAAGATCGTAATGAATAGGATTTGGAGGGGTCGAGATGTGACGTCTTATGGCTGCCCCGCCATGAGCCGCAACCTAATCTCTAATTTAACCCCGCTATTCCCCCACTTTAAGCACGTGATGGGTATCAATTTTCATTCGGTACCAGAAATATGGCGCACTAAGAGAGGAATGCTGGAGCTATTCTAACGTCTGTATTAGCCTGAGTTGAGCACCAGTATTCGTCCCGTAAGCTTACAAGCCAGTGAAGCTGACCTAACCGCAGGGTTAGGGACCTTCAACAATCAGCAACAGTAAACACCAACCAATGTATCCTACACGTCGTCGTCTCAGGGGAGGTGCTACACTTAAAAAGTTAGCAAGTAGATATCCCCTGACATACATGGCCCTTCACCCACAGCACTTCACCCACTATGATGGCTTATGAATGCAGTCACGGCATGTCTCCCGTCATCACGAGATATGCCAGCGGTAGAGTGCTATATGCGTGGAGACCATGGGCACAGATCCGCGTCACACATATTGTACGAAAAACTGCAGCAAGTCCATATGTATCATTAACTTTTGGGATATCTTGTCACCATTCGCAATCTGAAACAAGAGATCACGTGCTACGCGCCTCTAGCCAAACTTGCATGGAGAAGCCCAGGTATCTTAATGATCTCAATCGGTGTGCTGGCAACGGAAAGAATTGAGGTCTATGAGGTGAATGCTTGGACGACAAAGATGTATGTATCTGACGATTCACACTTTTCATTCGTCATCTATCTTGGTAATTATCTATCTTGCTATCTATCCGTTTCAGTCTATCAAATCATGATATCAATTCTAGCAATAGATAAGACTTTCTTGTTATTTCCCACTTGACAAATTAATTGCTCATGTCCGCCCCATCCACCTATTACCACCCAGAGAAACAAACTTGCACGCATTCAAACATTCAAACATAGGAGCTCCCTTTCTAGGGAAGTGACACCTCGCCCTGCTCAGTAACTTAAGGTCTTCGACATCCAGCCGCCGTGTCATCCTCCAGATTCCCTTTACCAGCTGTAGCTTCTTCCACAACCGCGGACTCGCTCCCCATCTTGCCTACCTGGGGGGCATATTTATGGTTTCACCATACCGCACCTTCCTATTGCCAACAACCTCCAACAACGTATCAACATCCGCATTAGATCCTAAAAGGCTCTAGAGTCACTAAGATGTTGACGTTGTGAACAACCTTCACAATACCTGTTGACAATGCTCGTTGAAGGAGTGGGCCCTGAATTACAACAAGAGCCGTAACTAGGTTGGCGAAGGATATTGCGTTGAAATTTCTTCCTGATGTGATTGATTCTATAACTCTTTCCCCATACGCCAATATCGATGGAGGTCCTCCATTGTACTTTATGAACCCGGCCCCAATCAATATGGCCCGAAGGTACTTTAAGTTGGGATATTGGCCGGGAAAAAGTATACCCATAGATGCCAACCCTCTAGCTCTGGACGGGCTGTTCACCGATAATATCAATTCCAAACCCAATGTCGAAGAACTTTCCTAATTAGAGTACCGGGCTCCCAATTGAAAATGCCTCTGGTTACCCCACCCCACAATCTGAAAACCTGAATGCCGTAGGTTGTTGAGGTAATTGAAAGAGTGCTGGATGAGGAGTGGGGGGTCGGGAAGGAGGGAGGTTGGGGCAAATATGGTTGAAGACCAGTCGAGACTCGACGGCTACTATTTAAGCGCTTTGCGTACCCGTGGCGTCTCTGGCGGTTAAAAAAGGTAACATTCAGGTCAAAGCTTCTTAGACTGAATGACTTCAACTATCAGGAGAATGAGTAACTGTTCCAGGCACCGCGGACAAAAGACAAAGAATGAGCGTTTCAGGTTTCGAACTTTGGTGTTTGTAGCACCTGACCATGGTATTTATAGCACCTGGCGTTTATATCGATATCGCCATGCACTGCCAGCGCAGATAGGCATCAGTTCGTGTTCATTGGGGGAACTGGAATCTCAATTCAATGTAAGACTGCAACTGGTCACTTCCGGTAGACACTCACGCAACACGTTGCTGTGCAGCTTTACGCTTCAGTTCCCGCATCTGTTAATCTTCAATAAGCAATAAATTCCAAGAACTGGACAAGAAACAACAAGACATCACGGAAGAAACCACGTCATTAGAAACCCGCCTGTGCAACCTAGAGCACCTTACAGCGTGTCTACATCCAACAGCATAGTGTACACATTTCACCTCCCCCTCACCTCCTTCTGTTTCCACCTACGAATCCGTAACCACAAAATTTTTGATCGGCTTCAAACCCTTAAGCTTCAAATACTCTCCGTTGAAAGCTCTAATGATCCACTGATTTAACCGATCATAAACCATTCGATTGGCATTATCTATGACTCCATGTTAGCGCGTGTGTCCCCAGCCTAGGTTCCCGAATAGGCACTTACGGAAATAAATACTATGATCCGAATCCGGGAAAACATGAACATCATAATTCTCGATCCCAGCCAGATCCAATCGATCGAGCAGCGTCAGACTGTTCTGAAAGTGTACATTATCATCGGCGACACCATGCATCAACAAGAACCTCGTATTATTCGCGAGCGATGTCATATCTGTGATCGTTGCATTCTCGTAACCCTCAAAATTGTGTTGAGGTGTGTGCATATATCTTTCCGTGTAGACCGAGTCGTAGAAGCGCCAGTCCGTCACAGGTGCCACCGCCATTCCGTACGAAAACGTACGTCCGCCATCTTTCTCGAGTGTTTTAAGCGTCATAAAGCCGCCATAACTCCAACCCCAGATAGCAATGCGTGACGCGTCCACGTACGACTTTTTAGCCCATATTTTGGCCGTTTCGATTTGGTCGTGTGATTCCCAGTAGCCGAGGTTACCGCGGACAGCGCAGCGTGCTTTGCGGCCAATAAATCCAGTGCCTCGGCCATCTATCGTGACGACAAGATACTCCAGTCCCGCCGCAATGTAGGCTTGGAAATCAATGTTGAAGTTTTTGGTGACCGTCTGAGATCCGGGCCCGCCATACACGTGGAATACGACGGGGTATTTTTTTTTTTTGTTGAAGTGTGGAGGACGGCGCTCAAGAACCTGCAGGTCAAAGCCGTCGATGTTGATGGTTGAGTAGTGGAATGTTGGGAGCTCGTGTTTTGAAGCTAGTTCTGCAAGTTCTTCGTTTTTTTCTATGTCCTTTGAAAACGATGAATCGATGGCAGGAGCGCCTATGACCTTCTGCCAGGGGATTCCAGGTCCATTGTAGGTGAGAAGGGCATAGCCACCTTGCTTGGAGAAGGAGACATCATAGCGGCCGTCAGCGGTGGTGTTTGTTACAGGCTTCAGATCGGTACCATCGAGTTTGACGCTGTAAACATGACGTTCGATTGGGGAGCGCTCGGTGGAGACGAAGTAAACGATGTTGTTTTCGAGATCAATACCGGAAGGTGCATCCACTACTTCCCATTTACCCTGGGTGAGGAGGACAGGGCTTTCGGCGTCCAAAGGTGAGAAGTATGCAAGATGGTCGTATCCCTCGTGGATTATAGTGTCAATATATCCGGGTTCCTTTCTGCCCTTTTTCGGATCTGCAGGGATATATCTTGTATATTGCGACTACTCAAGTCAGAATAGGCGCCACTACAAGGCATTGCTTTGTGACATACCACTTCAAACCACCCTCCATCAAGTTCAGCAACGTTGAGCTCCCTTACAACTTTTCCAGTTCTAGTTGTAACATCGATCAGGATCATCCTCAAAAGGTCGCTCTCCCTATTCGTTTCCCTAATAAGCACCTGTTCAGCGCCGGCCCAGACAACCTCCGTAATCAACCTATCATTGTCCGGAAAATCGTCCTTAATGCTGACCGAGAACACCTCCTTCTTATTAAGGTCAAAGAACTGGAGATCGACAACGGGGTTTGGTGCACCAGCTTTGGGGTACTTGATAAAATCCAGCTCGGGGTAATTCTCTAGTTCTTCAGGCGGATATTCGCCAGACGGCCTGGAGACGAAATACTGAAGAGGATACTCTGGAACTTTAGACTCGTTGGTGCGCAAGAATGCCAGGTGCTTTCCATTCTCACTCCACCAGAGTGCCTGAGCTCCTTGAAAAACTTCTTCCTCATAAACCCAGTCTGGAATACCGTAGAAAAGGTCTTTGTTGCCGTCTTTCGTAACATCAGTGGTAGTCTTATCGTCCAGGTGCCGAATCTTCACATTGTTGCCCACAACATATGCTACTGAGTCGCTTGTAGGTGCCCAAACTGCTAGAGAGAGTTTTTCGTCGGGTTTTCCGGGTATCAACGGTTCCGCCTTTTGCGTGTCAACATGTAGTACCCAATATACTGCCGAGAACGAATGTCTCCAATGCTAACTTCATCATCAGCCTCTGCAAACCGTAACGAGAAGCTGAGGAGAAAACCCACCGACTGAACATGACTAGCACAAAGGACATGCTTCAAATCTGGGCTCGGCCAGTACTTACCAACCCCTACTGACTTCCCCTCCCACGAAATACGTCCCCTCTCCATCAGGACATGCTTGTTGGTATCATTCTTCACATCATGTATCTCTAAAAACCCTTGATTACCATCCGGCACAAGCATCAACCCATCCCTCTCCCCATCAATCCATTGAATCCCCTTCTTTCTCGCCCTCCACGTTCCTGACTGCACCTGGTCCAGAGTGATGCTCTTTCCCGCCTTGGCCGAAGCTGTCGCTGCGGGATCATGCGGTGAAGTTTGGAACCTATATGCCTCTCTGCTTAAGTACACAATGAGCGCAAGTAGCCACCCGCCCACCAAAATCCCTCCAATGATATACACCGCCCGCCGCACTTTGTTCTCCATGGGTCGAAGATGCGGCGCAGTCGCACCCGACTCAAGATCTAAATCCTCCTCATCGTCATCGTCGTCCGAAAAGTCGCCTTCCTTATCCCTTGGCGCATCGGGATCATCATAACGTTTGGGCTCGCGTCCATCGGGGTGGATGCGCTCTAGAATCAGGGAAGTAGTGGAGGTAGAATCAATAGAAGATCGTCGTGTATCGTCCTCGTCGGTAGGTGGGGAGAAGCTGGCATTCAGTGCATCGTCGCGGTAAGGGGCGGAGCTCGACATTGCGGCGACAGCGACCTCCCAACTCTACTAACTAGTCGTATCAGGATGTGGAGAAGCCGTAATTCGTGAGGTGTCGATTAAGAGAAAGCTGAACGAGACAGCTGACAACGGCTATAAAAAGCCACAGTGGACATATGGAGGCCCTTGCGTGGTGTACTATACATTGTCACACACATCATTCGCTACGACTCAGTCTGGGCTAAGCCAGGTTTTGTCTGCGGCGTTTAAACTTCCCTCAGGTTCTAATGATCGACGATAAAAATCAGCATCACCAACCTCTCAACACACTCCAAAACTCGACCTTTATTACTACTATATTCAGCAATCATGTCTTACCCACCACCACCCGGTACCAATAACTCCCTCCCCCCACGACCGCCGCCACCCATGAACACCTTCACGCGGTTCGCTCCTCGCCAAGTCGCGTCTTCCACGCCACACCTCAGCGCACCTCCTCAACACTCATACGCCGCCTCACCAGCAGCAGACTACTCCAATGCCTACCAAGCACCTGCATACCAAGGCTACGCGGCCCCAGTCTCCACCGCAAGCTATTCAGCTGCACCCACCATCTCCGCAGCTCCCCATATTGTCAACCCGTTTCCATTACCCGGCACAGTCGGCGCCGGTGTGGGTGGCCGCAAAGGTGCCGACCCGAGATACGCAGACCTTGATCCCGAGCTGCAAGCTCAAATTGCGCAGCAACAGAGTATCTACGACCCCAGCAACGCCGAGAACTTGAAAGCGCGGAGCCAACCCCGACCTGTTACCGTTGAGGCTGGACCCAATTCGGGAGGAAAGAATGGGGCTGCTGCAGCTGCGGCGGCGGCTGCAAAGGTGCCGACTGTGGTGCGGCAAGGAGGAGGACAGACCTGGACAGACTCTACGCTGCTAGAATGGGATCCATCGCATTTCCGGTTGTTTGTGGGAAACTTGGCAGGCGAGGTTACCGATGATAGTTTACTCAAGGCATTTTCGAAGTATCCGAGTGTCAAGAAGGCGAGGGTGGTCAGAGATAAACGCACGACGAAGAGTAAGGGATATGGTTTCGTTGCGTTTGGGGATGGCGATGAGTATTTCCGTGCTGCCAGAGAGATGCAGGGAAAGTACATCGGGAGTCATCCCGTGCTGTTGAAGAGGAGCAATACCGAGATCAAACCGGTGGTTGTTGGTGGGAATAAGACGAAGGGAGGGAGGGTTGATAAAAATAAGAAGAAGGGAAAGGGAAAGGGAAAACATGGGGAGACGAGGAATGTTTTGGGGTAAGCCTCCAAATGTTCACCATGGAAAGGGCAGATACGGGATCTACCATGCAGTTCTAATGAGATCTTTGAGGGCAACGGACTTGGGGTGTTGGTGGAGGTAATATGGAGGCTTGCAGATCACGACAAGGTACTTTGTTTCCTGTTCTTGCTTTTCCTTTGCGTTAGTGTGGATGACGATGTTAAACGTGCTGGAATAGAATCTTCGCAGTTGCTCCGTTCCGTGCACCAGGCGGTTAAGATCTTGTACAATAGTGGCAGCAAAATGGCGTAAGTCTTTATCACAATCATAAACATAGATTAAATGTGACTCGTTTCTATTCTCGTGACCAGAGTCTCTGTCAGTCGGCAAGCTCGGTCCTGCAACGAGCTTGTGAAGGATGCACAAGCTTCTTTCTCAGCCCTAATAAATTTTGGCCAATTGTGTTAATTTGAAAATGCCCATTCACCGTGACCGTCCTTTTTTAAGTCCCGCTCTCCCCAATAATATGACAAGCAACGTTTCGGAGCAATTAAGACGCTTTTAAATACAGTTGAAAAAGCATTGCGTCTATCACAGATCCTACACTACAATTGCAACAAAGAAATCCCATCATCCAACTCTACAAGAACGATTTTACGAATGAGACGACAGCATCCTTCAGTCTCTTCTCCAGCTCTGGTGACAAAACTCCCTCCTTGTTGATAGAGGCCAATAGATCAGCCTCGTTGGCCTTCATGTGTGCAGTGAAGTCTTGTTCAAACTGTCCAATTTTGCTGACGGGGATGCTGTCAAGATGTCCGTTGACACCAGCGTAAATAAGGGGAACCTGCTCCTCAACACCCATAGGCTGGTACTGCTTCTGCCTGTGACAGTTGTTAGAAACACATGACAGGCCCAAAGCAGGAAGTACACTTACTTCAACAACTCGGTAAGGCGCTCACCACGAGCCAAGGTGGACTTGGTCGAGGCATCCAAATCGGAACCGAACTGTGCAAAGGCGGCGACCTCACGGTACTGGGCCAAGAAAAGCTTCAAAGAACCAGCAACCTGCTTCATGGCCTTGACCTGGGCGGCGGAACCGACACGGGACACGGAAAGACCGACGTTAATGGCAGGTCGAATACCCTTGTAGAATAACTCGGACTCCAAGAAGATCTGACCATCTGTGATGGAAATGACGTTGGTGGGAATGTATGCGGACACATCACCTCCCTGGGTCTCAATGATGGGGAGGGCAGTGAGGGAACCGCTTCCGTGGGCTTTACCCATCTTGGCAGCACGTTCAAGGAGACGAGAGTGGAGGTAGAAAACACTTGTTTCTAACGTTAGAACTTGAATATCATAACTCGGCAGCCAAAACTTACTCTCCGGGGTAGGCCTCACGTCCGGGAGGACGACGAAGCAACAAAGACATCTGACGGTAGGCAACGGCCTGCTTGGATAGATCGTCGTAGATGATGACAGCGTGCTTACCGTTATCGCGGAACCACTCACCAATGGCACATCCAGTGAAGGGGGCCAAGAACTGCAGAGGGGCGGCCTCAGAAGCGGTGGCAGCAACGATGATGGAGTACTTCATGGCATCATTCTCCTCAAGAGTCTGCACAAACTGGGCGACGGTGGATCGCTTCTGTCCAACAGCAACGTAGACACAGTAGAGCTTCTTGGACTCATCGGAACCGTTGTTCCATCGCTTCTGGTTGAGGATGGTGTCCAATGCGACAGCAGTCTTACCGGTTTGACGATCACCAATGATCAACTCACGCTGTCCACGTCCGATAGGAACCATGGCATCGACTGACTTAAGACCAGTCTGAACGGGCTCCCTGACGGATGTACGGGGGAGAATACCGGGAGCCTTGACTTCGGTACGTCTCTTTTCGGTGGCATTGATGGGCCCCTTTCCATCGATGGGGTTACCCAGAGAGTCAACAACACGCCCAAGGAGGGCCTCGCCAACCGGAACGCTGACCTAAAGAATTTCATTAGTTTTAACAGAAAAACAGCAGAAGGTAGTGAATACGAACAATCTCTCCTGTACGCTTAACAGTCTCGCCCTCCTTGACCAAACGATCGGAACCGAACAACACAATACCGACCTGGCCGGCTTCCAAGTTCAAGCACATTCCCTTGACACCCGAGGCGAACTCGACCAACTCTTCAGCCTGGACGTTGGTAAGGCCGTGTACACGAGCGATACCGTCACTGTTGCCAATGCATGAATAACGCCGATCCGATCAAGACTGATCAAGATATATTGCTTACCCAACGGACAAAACCCGACCAGTCTCTGCCATTGAAGCTTCCTCATGGACACCACGGATCCTCTGTTCAAGGATGGAGGACACCTCTGTTGGCGAGGCCTTGGCCTCTCCGGCGTAGTTGCGAACATGGGAGACGATCGCCGGGGCAGCGTTGCAAGCCTACCGAGAATCAAAATACCCAACGTCAGCCGCCAATTACGCAGTAGAGGTTGACTGCAGAAATATCCTCAATCTTCCGCATTCTCAATTGATAATCCCCAGCAGTCCATCCTCCGACACACACACAAAAGACGTCATTCAGCCGATTGTGGTTGTTGATGGAGACGAACGTGGTAGTTCCGTTGCGGAATGCTGAAATTTTTGGACCTCGGGCAATTTAGGAGGGTGTGTTAAGACATACCGCGACGATTCTGCCAGCCGACAGAGCACCGACGGTGCGGGTGGTTTGGCGAAGAGCCGTTCTGAACATTGTGTATATGGGTTATGAAGTTGAAGGAGAGGAGAGGAGAGGAGGAGTACAGGCCCTCTTTGTTGTAGTGTATGTACTTAGTGTGGGAGATGAGAAAAGAGGGTGATGGGGGAGACGATGGGGGAATTTTACAGCACGGGCGACTATCCAGTGGCCCGAGCCGGGCAACACCACAGCAACCAATCAATTCCGTTATGCACTGTAACAATGACCTTGTTCGAGGAAGAACAATCTATCTGAACGCCGTCATTCTCAATACAATCGTCAACTGCAGGAGCGAGCATCTTTTGATTGAATCGCACGCAAAGGCGGACGAGAATTGAGACTGGGGCATGATGATTCAGTAGTTCCCTCTCGCTCCTGTTACAGTTTGTTGTAGCCACACATTCTTTCACTTTCTTGCTTCAGCATCTGGCCTAAGTCTGGAGTAGCAGCAGAGCCGCATTATTGGCCTCTCTCGCCCGCACAGCAACTTATAACCTCAAAAGTAAGCTCTGCGCTCATCAATATGATTTTATCTCTCGCATCTATTGTTTTTATTGATTGATACCTTAGTGCTCAATGCCGTATCATTTTGGAGGCCTCGTTGTCTCTGGTCCTGTGTCCCAGCGAAGAAGCGCCGATCTCCCTCGCGGCTACCAACTTTACTTTGTCACGTCTCCCATCTTGTCGACCCTCTGCCACCAACTACCACCACGGTCGCCTATCGCCTGTTTCACACCCATCATTCGCAGGACCACAGCCGAACCTTCATTATTGGCCCTCCCCGACCGTCCGAAGTCTGGAGCTCGCCCACCTCCACCTCCCACCTCCCACCTCCTGTCGCTCGTTGCTGTCGTCAGAAACTTTGCCTCTGACCACCTGTGACCTGACGACGACGCGCACAGACACTTTCGACTCGGACTCTATCGAGAGACCTTGAGCTGCGGACTGTGCGACGACGACGATAACGACGGGAGCTTTTGGGGGGAAGGACGCAACGGGACAGCACAGCAGCCCAGCCAGCCAGCCCAGCCTAGCAATCGCACGCATTCACATAACCATCACCACCTCCATCGTCAAATATGTTTTTCATCCGCGAGCTCGAGAAGACCATCACGCTGCATCCCTCGTACTTCGGGCCGCACATGCGCGACTACCTGATTCACAAGCTACATGACGACGTTGAGGGCTCGTGCACAGGGCAATTCTTTATCATCTGCGTGATCGATCACGAACAAATAACTTTGGGCAAGATAATACCGGGTCGCGGGGATGCCGAGTTCACAATCCACTACAAGGCTATTGTGTACCGGCCGTTCCGCGGGGAGACGGTGGATGCGGTGGTGACAAGTGTCAACAAGATGGGTTTCTTTGCCGAGGTGGGTGCGCTGCAGTGCTTTGTGTCCAAGCAGGCTATCCCGTCCGAGATCCCGTTCGACGAGACGGCGAATCCGCCACAGTATAGCGATGGCGGCGAACAGGTCATCAATAAGGGTGCGCATGTGAGGATGAAGCTGGTCGGTATAAGAAGCGATGTTGGTAAGATGTATGCCACGGCAAGCATCAAGGAAGTGAGCTATCCCCGAGTAGTAATTGTTGTTGTTGGACTGTTTGCTAACAAGACTAGGATTATCTCGGGTGGGTAAACTGGCTCCTCTGCAGAACTTTTGACAGACTGACAACGTATCTCTTTTCTAGTGTGTTGTAAAAAACCTCTTGTACAGCATCAACCTCTTCTTCCTCCTCCTCATCCTCCTCCTCCTTCTCCTCCTGCTCCTCTTCCTTCTTCTCAATCCTCCTTGTCCACAACGGGGCCGGAGGTGTACTACAACTACAATCCAATAAGTTCCCGGAAAGGGTTTGTGTATGTGTGCGCGTACAATTAATACCCACCAGCCTGGAAAAGACGAATTGAACACTCTCTTTCCTCCTCGTTTTTCGTTTTGTTTCTATATCAAGTTTTGGTTCCTTTTTTTTTGATCTGATCCGTGTATAAAGGGCGTCAAAATTGGGCGGGGGTGGGGTTTTTTAGGTACTACTATTATTACTACTAGAGGGCATCGATCGATCGTATCATAAGCATGGCTACTAAATTGTAGACAATTTCATTTTTCTGAGGGGTTTTTGTTGGCTGCTGCTGAGAGCTTTCGTTTGACACAGATAAAGATCAGAATGAACATCCGTCCGTCGGAGTAAACCTCGATCCGTGTAGAGTAGTGCAAATTACATGGCTCTGGTACGGGATACTTATGTCTGCTAGCGACTAGTCGTGCTGAAAGCTATTGAAAGGATCTCACTCGGTGGAGCTTCACCACCTCCTTCTCATCTATAAACAAACGCAGCCCATTTACAAATCGCGCCCTCCTTACTCCCTTCTCTATGAGGCAGCCGATTGTCTGTTTCTGACCTTTGCTCCAGTCATTGTCGATTCACCTGGAAGCCCTCGCCTCGTCTCGATGCCAAAGGTGCTCGTTCAAAGCACCGATGCTCATATAATACGCAAGGGAGATTCGTCGTCAATCACGGCCAGGTCTACAATCTACATTCCTTGGTAGACTCCATGGAAATTTTCGCTTCACAGAATCTCACCATGACATCGTCAATGGTAGTTAATTCAGATGGGTAGAGTGGGCGATTGTTCATTCCACTGCATTCCTACAAGGTTAGCAGATTCGAATATGAGAAGTGTGTGTACTTCCTCTAACTTTAAGAGCACTGGTTGGTACCGGCATATATGTGAAATGGGTGTTGCTTGTACAACAGCACTCACCCGTTGAAGTCTTGTCTGACGCTGTATCTGACCATCGACGAGCAATAATACTCCCCATAACACATCTGCCCGTTGTCCTACTCTATATCTGTGGAAGTATGGCAGGGTTTCCACATTGTAATATTCACCCTGGAGCGCCTGTTGTAATTAATGAATATCATATGGGATTTTAGTATTGTGCTTGGGGTATCTTTGATATCGTGCCTAGATTTGATGCTCGCTCCGCTTAGGAAGGGACTGGTTTACGAGATCAAAGTATCTCTCATTCCACGCTTTTGGTATTGTCGTGTCCTCTTTTGATTCGCCTATGTCATAAGGTGGCTCTTGTCTACGGTTCTTCCACCCCGTTGCCAGTCCTATGTATGGAACCTGCGATCTGCACCGGTGCACGAAGACATGCATTGAAAACGACGACCCTCCCTTGAGTCCCGGAATCCGAGCGGCGTTTCTTCAACCACAGTTTTACAATCCGAATTGTCACGAAGAGACCGTGTACGCATAGGCGCGAGGTTCTTTAGCAACTTAAACTAGACTATCCATGTGATTGCTTTCCGTACAAACTTCCCAAGGCTATCTATCTTCATAGCTTGGAGAGAATCTCTTCGGGATGCTATCTCCCTGCATGAATACTAGGCACAAAAATGCATGTCAAGGATGAGAGTAAATACTCCGCCAGTCTGTCCATTGTCAATTGGATTGCTATTAACCTTTTTGAAGGGCACCGCCGGTTTGTAGTTGGATCGATGCCGAGTGATGGGAAGAATTCGGGACGAAATGCTTAGGGCTGCTGTACAAATGGAGTTAACTAACCGATTGGTACGCTGGGTGATCTCCACGATCAAAACCTTCACCTTCTCAAAATCTCCTCAAATCCCCAATTGCCGGGAACTCCCCATTGACCCGAACCTCTCGTACCCGGACTCGAAACATTCGACCGTCACGTGTCGCCAAGCCTTCACACCCAGAACATCCCGACGCCTATCCCTCACCATAACTACATCACCAAAAATGGGCAGCACCACTTCAAAACCCAGTACTCCAGTAGTCCTCCATGGGTGTGTCCTCTCCTCCCACAATTATCCCTCTTCTAACCCATCCCAGCGAAACCCCCGTCCGCTTCTCGTCCGCCCTCGTCGACACCCTAACCTCCACCTCCGAAACGGACTCCACCCGCGAAAAACAACTGGAACTCCACATTCAATCGCGCGTCTCCGAAGAACTTGCCCGGCTCGAAGCGAGAGAGTGTGAAGTCCTTGCATCTGTCGATCAAAGGCTTGATTCTGCGGGTGCGGAGGATAAGGGATTGGACCGAGCTAGGGTTCAGGCGGAGATTGAGGCGTTGAGGAAACGGCTCGAGGATGTGCCTAAAGTTATGAAGTTAGAGGAGGGGGTGGGGAAGGCACGGGAGGGAGTGGTGAGTTGTTTAAGGAAGAAGTAAGTATCCCGATAAGAGAGGGGAGAGGGCGGCTAATGGGAGTAGCAATACTAGGCCGCTAGATTGTTGGAAGGAGGTGGAGGAGTTTAAGATGCAGACTAGACGGCTGGAGAAGGCATTCGTGGTTAAGACGGTGGGGAGGGAGTATTAGACATATCACAAGGGTATATAGACGGGGGTTTTGTAAAGTAGACGGAAGCATTGGGTTGGGTTGGGATCGAGTGCTTTTTTTTTCATGGCGATGCATCGGCAGTTAACCAGGAATTAAGGGAGGTGGTTCTGACGGCTCCTGGTTGTCAATTCTTCGGGTTCATAGGCATGATATATGGCTTTCATCATTAATTTCACCCGCAATGTTTCAACCAACTCCTCTATATCCAGGTACCTTCCAGTCCCTCTAACTAACCGGCACTTCCACCACCTCCTTCTCATCCCCAACCACAAACGCCCCACCCAACAAGATTGCCGGCTCCTCAATATTCCGATGTTCATAACTGTCCTTTGTTAGCGTCCTCCCCTCCTTCGTTCATCCATACTCACCTCAACGTACCCACACCCCCAGCCTCAAGCACCAACTGCACACCCTCCCCCAATCCCCGCCCGATCCACCGCATTGCAAACGCCCTCAACAAATGCCCATGCGCAACTACCAATACATCCTCCTTCCCCTCTCCTCTGAACGCAGGTTTGTGCCACTTTTCACGAATCTCAGTAATCAGACGATCACACCGTTCCATGACTTCCTCCGGGCTTTCACCGCCCGGACAGCCGTCGATCCAGATATCCCATTTCCCGCCCTCACGCTGCGCGCGGATCTCGGAGGATAAGAGGCCCTCGTAGGCGCCATAGTTCCATTCTGTCAATATTGGGGTAGTGGTGGCGCTGGAGACGCAGGATGTTGGCAGGTGCGAGTGGAGTAGCTGAAGTGTTTCTTGCGCGCGGAGAAGTGGAGATACGTAGATGTGTGCCAGACTGTCGGGGACGATCAGGCGGGAGGGGCCAATGAGGGCTCGGCCGGTGGAGATGATGCGGGTGCGCCCGCTGGGGGTGAGGGGAAGGTTGGTGGTTGAGGTGTGGCGGCCGTTAAGAGACCTAGTGGTTGTTAGAGACTTAGTAGACGGTGGGATGGGGAGGGGAAGGACCATTCTGTTTCGCCTGTGTGGAGGGCGGGTTAATAGGACACAGAGTTACGGGAGAAGCGAAGGTTACCGTGGCGAACTATAAAAACTCGTGGAGTGGCCATGCGTAAACTCCAAACTCAATCGTGAAGTGCGACTGAACAACCATATCTCCTTCCCTTCAGCTATTTATTTGGCGGGGTCACTTGCCGTTGCGTCACCACGCAGATCCCTTCATCCTTGCAAGTCTGATCCATCTGCAACCACTCGTTCTCCCACGACCACAAGCCTATCCCCGACCGACCCGACTAATCGCCGCAATGTCCGCACCAACACCCCTTCTCAAGCGCCGCGGCGTGGTCATCTCCGTCTCGGCTGTCGTAATAATTGCGGTCGGCGCATTTACGGGTGCAATGTTGAAAACGGACCAGGAAAAGATCGTGGAGGTTCGCAAGGTACAGACTGAGAGTCTCGATGACAGGATTGATCGGTAATATGGCACCGAGAATGTGAGAGGGAAGGAAGGCAAAGGCTGATCAGAGATGATACAGGCTGAAAGGGTACCGCATGGGCCTTGAATTACAGAAGAAAGGATTGGAGGGGAAGCTAGCGGCGTTGCGAGAAAAGGGCGGGAGTGAGGATTCACAATAGAGGCGGCAATTACGGAGTTTCTAGGCGTTTTGGGGAATTGTCATTCATGTAGCATTATAGGTGTCGTTGTTACGGTGTACAACCTGGGTATTGTATCATCCGTGTGAGGCGAACCAACATCCAGCGGAATGTCTGGCCTCGATCGAACAGGAAAGGGCGCACCACTCATCATAACGAACGCGTTCATAGCCGCCGCCAAACTTCATACATCCTCAACTATCGCTTTTAAGATGGAAAGCTCATCGACAGGTCTATCATCTTTATCTGTCTTGACTATTCCCATCCTCTGGACAACTCTCATGCCTATTTATTTTGTCAGATATTAAGAACAACTAGTTACCCAAGGATGGACCCATACCGCTGTGAACTCTTCCAAAGATAGTATGTTTTCCGTCCAGCCAGGGTGTTGGTGCTAACGTAATGAAACTATCACACATCAGCACCAACCCTCGAGCTCAGAGTGGTGTAAGCGTCATACAATTGACTTCCATTGGTATCCTTTCCACTATTTGCCATGCTCAATATACCAGCGCCAGTGTGCTTTAGCCCGGGGTGAATCTCATCCTCAAACTTTCCACCGTAGATAGAGGATCCGCCACGTCCTGTCCCAGTGGGATCTCCGCCTTGGATCATGAAATTGGGAATCACGCGGTGGAAGGGACAGCCATTGTAGTAGCCGCGCTGGGCGAGGGTCTCGAAGTTCTTGCAGGTACGCGGGGCATGGTCAGTGTAGAGTTCTAGAGTAATGCTACCCATAGAGGTGTTAAGGGTGACGAGAGAAGGAGCCATTGTGGCAAACAGATGGCTTTGAGTATAGGGAGACGTGTTGGAGTAAGGACGCGCTAGTTAAGGCGAAATGTCCAAGTTCAGATCTCTAACGGATATTCCCGTTGAGCCGCACCACCAAGCTACGATTCACGTCATTAAGACTCAAACGGATCCTCGTTATTAATCCCACTATTCACCTCAAACTCCTCATCTTCCACAACCCCAATGTCAAGCCCGACCCCTCTTCAGTCCTGGGCGCTCCCCCGCCTACAGCCCCTCATTGAGTACCTCTCCGATGAAGAACTCTTCCAAACAGTATCCTATGCTGCCTCTCTATCCTCACCAACTGAAATCGCCAAGCATTTCAAGGTACCTCGACGCCTCGCTTTCACAAGTCCAAGCTAACTACTCATCTCCAGGACCTTCTCGGCGAATCGGTAGAATCCCTTGCCTTCATCTCTGATTTCAACTCCCGCCTCTCCTCCCCAACTCCATCGCAAGTACAAACACCCCGCACTGCCTCCCCAGAAAATACCGATACCACACACCCACGGACACAAAAGCGCGATAAAAAGGACGGAAAGCTGCGTATCCACAAGTTTGCGCAAGCCCCACGACTAGCCAACGACGGCCAGGAAGCGCTCTTCGCGAACCCTCAGGGTGTGTATAACAAGAAGGACAAAGACATCGAGGATGAGTACTACACGGGTCCCTCTCGAAAATCCACCCCGAAGCCCGAAAAACAGAAACAGCCTGCTGCAGAAGCATCCTTGTCCTCGTCATACTCCTCCAAACCTACCTCGACCCCAAGCCTAACCTCAACATCATCCTATGCCGCCATCTCTAAGCCCCCCGGAAAGCTAGTCTCCGACGCCCTCGCCCCCAAAAAGCAGCAGCAGCCAAATCAAACTCCAAAGCCGGAGAAATACATCTACACCACGACCGGCGGCACTCCAATGCGGGGTGCCACCGCTGAGCTGACCGACCTAGAATCTGCCCTGCGTGCTCTCGAAATCTCGACAAATCCAACACTTAACACCGCCCGCCGCCTCTGCCCCTGCCAAGGCATGACCCACGAAGTCCTGCAAGCAGCCCCCAACTGCCTTTCTTGTGGCAAAATAATCTGTCTCCAAGAGGGCCTCGGACCATGTACATTCTGCGGCACCCCACTACTCTCAAGCGACGAGGTACAGGACATGGTTCGCTCCCTCCGAGAAGAAGCTGGAAAGGAGAAAATGGCCATCAGCGCATCACAGAATAAACGCGCCGCCGTTGCAAAAACACCGCGGCCGTTTTCGGGGGCCGGGGAAGTCGGAAGAGCGGATGATCCAAGTCTTCGCAAAGCGCAGGAACATAGAGACCGTCTACTGGGTTTCCAGGCAACATCGGCACAACGCACAAAGATCATCGATCAAGCTGCAGACTTTGAAACCCCTACCTCTACAGGACTAAATCAGTGGGCTACCCCATCTGAGCGTGCCCTGCAACTCAAACGCCAGCAGAAAACGATGCGCATGATGGACTGGCACGCCAAAGAAGTGTACGAAAAACGCAAGATGGTTGCTTCCATCGACCTCAAGGGCCGGCGGGTCGTCAAAGAAATGCAGGCAATCGAGGCGCCCGAAGAGTCCGAAGAAGAAGAGGTTGTGGAGCGCGACGACTCACTCGCCAAAGGAGGAAAGAGGGCAGAAGCTACTGGCGAGGAAGGAGGGATGTACAGTAGGAACCCGTTACTGAAAGGTCTGATCAAACCGGTGTATACCCCTCCAGCAAAAGGGAAAGAGAAAGAGGGAATGGACGCTCTTGGAAGCATAGGTGGATACTCGAATCTAGTCTCGAACGTAGTACACACTTCGAATCGCGATATGAGGTGGAGAAAGGTCCAGGATGATCTTGAGGATAATGAAAGGGTTATTCTTGATGGCGGTGCGCAGGGGATTGGTAATATTGAGAGGGGCGATAAGATTCCTTGTGGGTAGTGGTGTTCTCTCGGCTTGGACTGTTTTGGGTTGGTTAGTGAAGGTCGGTTGGGTAAATAAAACATGACTCGCAGGTTACACATCATTTCTTGATCGTATTAGACTCGTAAACCAGCCTGAGGTTGGTACGACGACAACGGGATATGATTCATGAAAATTGTAAAAATAATGCAAAAAGAAATGCTCTGACTCGGAGTTGAACCGAGGATCTCAGCATTACTAGTGCTGCGCCTTACCAACTTGGCCACCAGAGCTGATTGGTTGAGATCACTTGACCATTGATATAGATAATGCCTAAGTAATCTACCGCGAAGATGTCAAAAATGCACTGAAGAGTAAGGATTGCCTTTTGGCCCGATCGGTACGGGTTTATCATCTTAGACTTGACACAGCGCCGGTTGTGAAGCATTATAGACTGGTATTATCTGCGGAATTAGGCATCCGAGGAATAGTCAAAGAAGAGCGTTCATTGCAATAGGTTGAAGACCGAGATAGCTGTATTGTCGGTTGATGCAATATCTTCCTCATAGTAGCCTTCACTTTTAATACTCCAATTCAGTTTCGAAACAGTTTCACTGAAACTTTTGGCCTTCCCATCGACTTGGGGAATTTTAGTTTCGGTTATGGAGAGTCGAATAAGCGATGTAGTACCGACTCTTTAGTAGGTTTTATAAACTCGTTTATTAGTTGAGTTATCGGCATTTGTTAGACGGTCGGTTTGATGGTGAACGCTCTCGTTCTCAAAGTTTCCGTTGGCCCTCAATACCGAAGAGCGGTGCGCCACCTCGCGTCTTGCAATCAAACACGAGACAATACCAGTCCTCTTCCTCCCCGGCTTGTTCGTATTATCGAAAGACCCGAGAAGCCTCGTTCGTACACTCATATTCAAAGCCACCAGATGCCGCTGTTAGTGCTGAAAAGGAATATACTTGATCGGGGTTAGGGATCAGACGATCCTGTGGAACCTCAACGTTTCGTGTTTGTTGTCGGCGGCGCGGCAGCGCCGAGGTATCAAACATCTTGGCTGCACCAGAATCCGCCGTGTTCAGAAGATTGAAGGGAGATAAGAATCCTCTTCCTCTTGGCAGCGGGGTACAGACATACTTATAGAGTAGCTCGTGAATTGTCACGTTAGAGCTAGTGCTCCCGTTTCATAGGCACCGGCTTATTATTGGACGAAACACAAATCTCGACAACTATGGATGACGGCTATGCCTTACGATACAACAAAAACTCCGCCTACTCGCCACAAAAGGCAAGATCGCCTACCGGTTTGCCTTCGCTACTGTCTGAGGTTCTGGGATATTGCGTTTCATGAGACCAAAAACCCTACAATACGCGCCCAATGATTGCGGCTGTTGGAGTAACAGAGGACGCACGATGATACAGTGACACGACAGAATGATATTTGCCAGGGAGAATACGAACACCAGTACCCGCTACTTCTACACATGCTGTCGGGGGAAGCGAGGCTAGATATGGAAATAGTGACCGCGACCCATCGCGTCTGCGCATGAGAAAGCTATGTATCAAGGTAGGCAAAGGGGGGGAGGAGAAGGGGTGATAAAAGAACATTCTATAAGCATACCGTGAAATTTGGGTATAGATATCCCACGTTTCCAGCTGTCAGTGTGCGGGCCACACCCGTCCATTCTTTATCGGTGTTGAGGTTTTGCTATCTGGATAGTTTAAACATTCCTTTATTCTACCCGTTCACTCTCTTTTTGCAAAATACTCCTGATCCATTCCTTTGATCTGTGTTTGTTTGAGTCGAAAATGCGGTTCTTATACACCCTCCCACTCGCCTTTGCTGCCACCTCGGCGCTGAGTTTCCCCGGGTCCGGAGACACAGTTCTGCTCCCTATCAACTCCCTTGCCTTCGAGTCCGCGGTCTACGGCGTAGTCCGGCGCTCAGGCGGAGAGGAGCAATGGGCGGACCTTACACCGTCGGAGCAGGCGGAACTAGTGTACGGCACTCCCGGTGCTAACGGGCAGCTGCTACTCGCAAATATGACGCTTATTGCGCCGAGCGGAGCACCGATAGTTATGATGGAGCGGTTGGAGGGGTTGACGAAGGCTGTAGATTGCTCTGCGGAGGGGGACGGGGAGTTGAGTGTGACGTGGAAGGATGAGGAGGCGTATCAGCGTGCGCTGAAGAGTTGGGATTGGGTTAATGAGAAGAAGGAAATGCAGTTTTTGATGATTATGAATCATGATGGGTGTGGACCTGATAATGAGAGAAATGCGTATAGGTGAGTGCAGTGGTGAGGGATGGGAGCATGACTGACAGATGAAGGATTACGGATGTTGAGACGGATGAGGCGAAGAGGGTGACGAAGTTGAAGGCCATCGATGCACCGTGGAAGGAAATCACTGGTACTTATGGGTTGGATTTTGGAAGGGCCACTTTAAGGCCTGGGGCGGCGAAGAGGCTGAGGATTAGGGGGTTTAATGATTTCTTGGATAAAGTGAAAGACAAAGCCAAGGATATTGTAAAGGATGCGGGAGATGAGGTTGGGAAAATCGTGGATGGGGCGAAGGGCGTTGGACAGGATATCGGCGATTTTTTTGAAAGTGTTGGAGATGCTGACTTGTCGAATTCCGTTGAATTTGATGTCAGTGGCGGCGAGCAAGGAGTGAAGAAGAACATATTCACCGAACCGTTACTGTAAGCCCCTCCTTCGTCTCTATCTCTGCTCTATATACATGCTAATATAAAATTCAGACCTCCCCGCCTCACCATCGACTGCGCCAACTGCTTCATAACAGGAAAGTTCAAAATCGCCGGCTCTCTCAAAGTCGACAACTTCAAGGTACCATTGCTAAGAACTCCTACTTGAGTTGAGCTGACCCCGTCACAGATCATCGACCTCTCGCTCAGCGTGGCTCCATCTGGCTTCTCAGCAACTGCAGAAATCGACACAACTCTCGCCCAGGACTTTTCTCCAGACGAGCTCAACAGCCTTACCAAAGTTGACAGTGCGAAAAAGTTCGACCTTGTCACCCTCGACGGTACCACGGATCTCATTGAAGTTCCAGTCCCCGGCGCAGGCCTGGTAGTGCCAAAGATCTTTTCATTGGGATTAATCGCCAGCGTTGAAGCCGGCTTCACACTCAGCTTCAAGGGAAAGCTTGGCTTCACTGTTGGCGTCACTGCTTCGCTCCCGGATTCGGCATTGATAAAGCTCAACCTGGCAGACCTTGAAAGCAGCTCTGCCACTGGTTTCGAGGGCGCAAAGGTAGAGCCAGTATTCAAGCTCGACAACGCCTCCGCCGCCATCGACGCAACTCTTTTCTTCCGCCCCAAATTCGCAATCAAGTGCGAAGTCACCTCGGTGGGAGAGGTGTCTGCAGATATCAAAGCCGGCCTGCCGCAGATCATTGCGAATGCTGCGGCGGAATTCAATGAGAATGGGGTTTGTGAGGGGACAACTGAGAAAACGGGGTTGAGGTTTAAGGTTGCTGGAGTGTTGAATCTTGTGGTGGGCGTAACGGGGACGGTTGCAGGGTTTGGAGGACGACTGGCGGAGAAAACGTTGGCGAGTCTGGACCTTTTTAAGTTGGAGAAGTGTGTGCCGTTTGTGATTCCGGCGCTGGGAGGAAATGATGCGGCCGTGTCTGCCTCCAATGCCCCCTTCCCTACCGCAGACGCTTCTTCGACCGCAGACGCTCCGGCTCCCACAGTAAAGGCACGAACCGTACAACGACGCGAAGAGTCGCGAGTGTACAGGCCTGTCAAGATGCAGTGGTAGATGTGAGGGCGTTTTTGGTCGTTTAGAGCCCTCCTACCCATCTCTTTTCACTTCTTTTGTTTATTTTTTCCTCTTAGTTTTTTTTTATATATTTCCTTAGATTTAGGGAAGGTTGGTTTGTTGGTTCAATAAACGTACTGCTTAGAGCGTCTTTGGCAATGTTGGCCATGCTTTTAATCTCATGACCTCGCTCCTAAGTCCCGTATTAATGCATTCGCGGTCACTAAACGAAACCACAGTATCGAGAGCAGTCGGAGTACTACCATTGAGGGCGGTTGTTCTAGAAACGATCAACTGGTGGACTGAGCGATGGTGGTGCCGAATCGGGGTCATAGCTTATCACTTACAGAGGCCGGATTGACTTCTGTTGCATATATGGACCGCCTCCCTGGCGTACGGCTTATGGGCTTCAGCTAGGCTGATGAGGATCATAATCTCCCGATGATAATAGTCGTTCCAGACTCAGCTAGAGATGCCAGCTGAGTGCGCATGCATCGTACAAGGCATACTCTGAATGCCGTATATAAGATCACGAATGTACCTATACTTTAGAATACAAGCTTCTAGCAATCAGTACATTTCAACAACTTCTATTGCATATCCGGTGGCAAGTGACTCAGAGTGGCAAAGGGTGGTGAAGCATCAAAGTTTTCTCTAATGATTCTCTGTATATAAGTCGAGTCTTTCTCCTTCTCTCTTCACTATATCATAGAATCAACACACACGGTTTTCCCCTACGTACCATAGCAACAACTTGGAAAAAATGAGGCCTTGAAGTATTTTATCTCGTCGCAGGGCTCGGGGGCAGTACTGGACAGCTCATATATTCATGCAAGCAATAGATCTACTCTAGAGAGACGGGCTCCGTGGACAAAATAAGACGAAAAGAATGATTTTTGCAAGTTTCTGGCCTGCGACTTTATAAGCTTAGTATTTACAGCACCATGAGAGATCTCTACAGGTTTCCAGCCTGTGTCATTTTAGTGTTTACAGCACTGAAGTGATTGAGCGGGTTTCGAGCCTGCGACTCCAGTGTTTATAGCACTGCGAATTGATCGATCAGAGCAAGTTTCGAGCCCACTGCCTAGCACTTATAACATCTAGTTATGCCCTACCCATCAGTTCTTGTATCTGCGGCGTTTTTTAACCATGACCTTGTAGATTGCATACCAGTTAGTACTCTATAGTAGGCCAAAGTGGACAAGTGTTTAAACTTGTTATGTTGTCAAATTTGCCGACGTGACAAATGTTTAAAGTTGAGATCTTATCAACGTGCACTGGTGTACCTCTAGGTACTCTGGCGTACCATGGTGTACGCCAGTTTATAAGTCCAAGTTTCAACATTTCTCTATTGGCTTTCATCATATTTCATTTGATTGCACAAAAAACGTTCAAACTTTAGCACTAAATGATGTACATCTAGGTACCCCTTGGTACTGATGTACGTTATTAAGTGTTGCAAGTTTCAACATTTCTCTTTTGACTAATGTCAACTTTTACAAAATATAACAAGTTTAATAGTTTTGTCCACTTTGACCTACCATACTACTCTATATAAATCAACTTGTAGTCGCCGGCCGGTCGCGGTTACCCCTCTTGCTACGAAAAGGCAGGTTTTGCGAAGTGCAAAAGAGCGATCTATGCAGGTTTAGAGCCTACGGTATTTGTGTTTACAGCACCGTGAATTGATTGAAGCAGTTTCGAGCCTGCAACCTTTTTGTGCCAACAGTACCACCATAAGAGATACTCACAGGTTTCAAGTCTGCAACCCATTGTTTACAGCACTGTGATCCAAGCAGGTTCGAGCCTGCTACCTGGCGTTTATAGCACCATACCTTGCCAGTTAGACTAAGTGATCAGTTCTTATATCCAGTGTTCCTAACTGGTCAGTCCGGTCAGATATGACAACAGCCGTGCCGGTCTATGCCAAGGGCAGCTTTCACAAATCATATCTGGCCGGTCTACAGATCTGCCGCCACTGATCTGACCGGTCTGTAGGTATCTGTAGACTGAAGTATCCATTCTTTACAGTGCAAGATCTCATTATTGTACGTACAAGCAAAGAAAATAGTACTTACCACACACACTTCCTAGATACCGGTCGGCTATCTTTAGACGTCTGCAGAATTCCTTCTATAGGGTAGATATCTTTAGGAATCCATCGCTAGGGCAGATATCTACTGCCATCTACAGATATCTACTGTCATCTGTAGATATCGACAGCCATCCGTAGTTCTCTTCGCTAAGGCAGATATCTACTGTCCTATACAGATATCTACAGTTTTCTGCTAGATATCCAGGCTTCTGGGCCCTCTACCTGATCGGCTTGTGCCAAGGGCGGCTGACAAAAAGTTCGGCCGCATCTGACCGGACTACAGATCCTTAGATTTCCCGGCGGTCGATCTGACCAGTTAGAAACGCTACTTATATCTACGGTGTTTTTGACCATGATCAGGGAAGCCCCATCTCCACCACTTGCAAGATTAGAAATATGTCTATGGATGTACTCTACGTGACCAGTTCTGTGGCAGATCAAAAAGAGCAAAAGAGTAATCTCTGCAGGTTTCTAACCTGCAGACCTTTAGTATTTGTAGCACCATGAGAGACCGCTACAGGTTCGAGCCTGTGAGCTTTAGTATTTACAGAACGTGGATTGATTAGAGCAGGATTCGAGCTTACTGCCTAGAGTTTAATGCATCATGCCTTGCAAGTAATCAGTTCTTGTACTCTACATATCTTCAGCGTTTTTAACCATAAACATAGCATGTGCGGAAATTAAACTATAGATAGCATATCTCATTATGTGGCATTGCTACGAAAAAGGCACGCTCCATGACAAAGCAAAAGAGAGGCTTCGAGCCTATGACCTTCTATTTTTTACAGCACTATACATATAGCGGATCTCTACAGGTTTCGATGATGCAACATTAGTGTTTATAGCACCGTGTCCACTACGTAAGCTGAGCAATCGATATTATATACGCACCAGTTTCAAGAGTGATCCAAAGCTTCTAGCACATAACTGATTGTATTCCGTGGACCTGCACCCATTTGCTTCAAGCCATCTCCACCACGTTCAATAACCCGTTCCCTCTTCTTCTCAAGTATATATAGTACTGGCTGACACGAACGGAATTTGTTGGTACGAACCTTCCACGAACTGATAATGTTGCAGATACGGGGATGAACAAATTGTCCCTGATGCAGAGGGTGATAGATAGCTCTGATCTGAGGGCTGTCATGCAATGCACCAAGAGAATGCCTTCGGCCCGAGTCCGTATGCAGGATGTTTTGCCTGACATGATTTCCTTAAGCACGCGCCCCACTGACTGATACAGCGCTGGCAGGTTCAGCTACACATGCCCCCACCCTGACCGCTGACGTATGTTGTCCTCATCCTCCGGACGCAGTGTATTTGTATCTAATCATTTTATATCACTTAGTAAGTCAGAGTTCTGGACCCAGCATGCGTAGCCTCGCGATAAACTACCCCGTAGCCGTCTAAACCCACCAGCCCCAAGGCGGAGTGCGAGATATCTCGTCGGGACTCGGAAAAGTCGAAGTTGAACGCGCACATACACATGTATGGTAAAATTCCTATTTGCCTGGGAACTTCCTGGTTACCCTAATTATTTCATCCTGGGTTTCGCTAAGATTCACGAATTCTCACTCACATCCACACCTCTAATTGCGGTGACCCGATATATTTTTGAAAGTTTCCAGCATCTCATTTTGATACTATCTTCCAATGTATGTATTTCACCCTCTTTGTGTCCGGGTATAGATAGGGTACTCGGAAACCCCACCCCCGATGATATCATGCAGGTCCTTAACTCAAGAAAAAAGGTACGAACCGTGTCCGATAAATGAGGTATTCTCCCGGTCATTTGGGAGCGCATCATGCAATATATACCCCCGTGTTACCATCGCCTATTGCATTCGTCAATTGGTTCCCAGGGTTTCGTATCGATATCGGCTATTCTATGGTTGAATACAGAGGGATTAATTAATTGGTGGCAGTATTGGTGGTAAACGTTGTTTAACCGTGCATTGCGCGCTTCCAGAAAAAAAATCACATCAGGTTTTAGGACGGGTAATCCCACCCTGATCTTCCGGTCCACACAACAATGTTAATATCTCTGGGGAAGATGGGTGGATGTATTACATGCATGCATACATATGCATGCAGAAGATCCGATACAGCAAATCGTAGGAATCCTACACTCGAGAACCGAAAGCCATACACACCCAACCAATCTCTTTCGCCGGATGTGGCAAAATACATGCATCTCGTCTACCAACGGCCCTTCGTTGGGCCCCTCGCCTGGTTTCTTGGGTCTTTGAAACCCTCTGCGTTCGTGCCAATTTGTCCTCATTCTCGAAGATGATAGTATTCTCGGGCCCACCAGAATGTTTTATATAGTAGGTGTCAACGAAGGAGCCTTATTAACCCTTTATCCTAATCCCCCCAGCTTCCATAACTTCCTTTACAAAACGAACTAGTTCCTTAGCCAGATGATTTTGAGGCAGGAGGAGGGACAAAGGGGTTGACAAGATAACTGAGGGTTCAACCCGTAAAACCCAGTCCTTTAAGCTGTAATTACGGGCGTAGAGGGTTGTGGGGTTCAGTGAGCTCTGAAGTGTTTCCACATCTGGCTTGTCAATAGTGAGTAATTGAACCAGAAGTTCTCTTGCCGATCCCCGATAAAATAGCAACAGAATTGCCTAGCCTAAAAACCAGAAAAGGAGACCTGGAAATGAAAAAATTAAGTTTGCTGGAAACGAACCCCAACCTAGCAGCTGTACGGGAAAGCTTTTACCCAGCCAAGAAATCTCGTACTCCTTGACCTCTTTGTCCCATACTGCTTTGCTCCCTCCACAACCTAGAAGAGTTGGTACGGGGACGTTAATATGGTTGGGGACACGGCCCGGGGAGGAACGGAGAAAGAGGGAAGGCGTTATATCAGGATTACCGCCGGTAGACGCTAGATGTAGTTTCATCTAGGTCGTTTCGCGTTAACGAGATATATCCTCAGCCTATGGATCTGGATGTTGAATACGATGCGACCGGCCCCGGTAGATGCCAATTCGCCTACTCATACCCATCCGATGTTCCATTTTAAAGCCGTGTTACTCCCCGTGCGTGAGTTTGGTGTAAGTACTTAAGTAAGTACTAAGTGTTTAGAGAAGTTGCGGAAAATACCGCACTTCCTCTCCACAATGTACGGATGTGAGAAAGAAGACATCGGGCTGTTGCGAGGGACGGACGTTTGTTTGGCATGTTTCTCAAGCGTTTGACATTTGACATTTGAATCCTGTAACGTTCACGGACGGAAGCATATACATTGTGGACCCCGGATCTAATGGCTAACAGCCTGGAGCTCCTGGACCGAGTTAATAAGACTCGACAGCGCACACTCCGGCTCAGTTACGTACTCTAAGCCTACCGGCAACGGAGTAGTCAAAATAATGCCGCATCATCTTGGTTTAGGAAGTTGCCTTAGCGGGGGTGCTACCGCATCGTGCGGGAATGTCGGGCCACGGTATGCCGCTACTTGTAGATGGGAAACCGACTAACTAGAGTAGCGGGGCCGTCGAAGGAACGTTCCAAACTTCCATCATTTACCGCCTTTGACCATAAGCCCAAGCCACTAGGCTAAACGTCCTTCAGTCACGAAAACTAAACTCTTCTTGTGGCCCGTCTAGCCCTAGAAGCGATCATCTGCAAGATTCCATGGGGTTGAACATTGAATTGAGCAACCCTTAATTGGAGGACGAGCTCTGGACGGTAGACGAGTGCTCATCATATTTCTCCCATCCTGGGAAATAGGTACAACTACGAGAACAAACAATCTACCGAAACAAAGCGGTTAAACACATGCTCGTGTTGGGCTGACTAGACTAGACGTCGACTAGTAGGGGTCTGAGATTCCAATCAATATGACAAGTCCTGTTCTATGATCACCAAGAACGAAGATCCGGTCGATCCGGGTGGGATTGGTTGGTGAAATCCCAAACCCAATATGTAGACAGCTCCGTACCGCTAACAGGCTATAGAGTATTAGAACCATGTCCATATATTCGCCAGTAGGTACCCATATACATCTACCAATTATTGTACCAAATGTCAATTCAGTATGTATAGAAAAACCCTCCAGAGGCATCAGATCTTTGGGGGTGTGCCAGACACAAGTAAAATCGCCACGGTAGGAATGACGAAAGTTCAAACGTAGGGTATGACAAAATTCAGTATTTGTATGGGGGCCGGGCACGATGATCAACAAAATCAGTGATTTTCGTCAGAACTTTACATTCGTCATTCCCATACAGGGTTAAAATGCACTACATACGGCCGGATGTGCCATCCCTTTTACGAGCAACAATTTAAGGCCACTATGTGAATCTAACTACCCCTCGATCACTCACTCACATAGTCTCGCCTACACACATAACCCGACGTCAGCCACAACCACGTGGGCATTTGACATCCTTGAAGGGAATTTCCAGGGATTGTCGATAACCCCCATAACCCGGTTTACTCTTCAGGATTTCGAACGGAAGGAAAAAATAAACTTGACTTATTTTTTTAGATCAGCACTGTGTTGCGAGCTACAGCATCATGTCATGTCGCAAACATACCTAAACGCCGGGAAGCTAT
>Ga0307512_10000314_pt1 | contig 70014 bp, 74 predicted proteins | sample 14_EM_MG_FD_200267 | JGI IMG/M metagenome (GOLD analysis project Ga0307512, IMG submission 200267) | Populus trichocarpa ectomycorrhiza microbial communities from riparian zone in the Pacific Northwest, United States - 14_EM | ecosystem: Host-associated > Plants > Roots > Unclassified | place... | reverse complement strand
ATCTCGCCGCTTCCTCCGCGTCTTCCAACGTCTCCGTCTTTCCGTAACACAATTCCTTCCGCACCACCCGTATCTTTCTTCTATTATTCCCAGGTATCACCGTACCTGCCTACGCCGTAACAGTGACTGTGATTAAGCAGCAGGATATCGGAATATTTTTAATTGTGATTACTAATTCATGACTGTCAATATATTTGTTTTACAGTGAATGTTGAGTAATACTTCAATATATTTTTCACTGATACAAAAGTATATGAAGTATCTATTGTCAGCTCTCATATTAATACTAGATATATTGCATTAATATCTCAGAAATCTCAAAATTATCTTATATGGTGTCTACAACTATCTACCATACAACTTATACATTAGATAATAAATAATTGTTTATGGTACACAATGCATATTACCAAATTTTAATTAACCTTGTAATCGATTGTTGAAAGCTTATTGTTTTCAAGAATGGTGAGTAAAACTAATAGCTGTTGTTTAATTATGTATTGATAACAATTTTACAGCAGCTCAAGACATGATCAAGTGCTATTTTCACTACAATCATCTCAATCAACTCTAACTATATACAATCCTCCAATTGAACCTAAAGTATTATATTATTGAATTAGAGAAATATTCCAAATTGACTTGAGAATGGCATTATCTAGAATGTTCCAAATATATACATATTGAAGCCATGTAGTGCACAAACTCAGTTATAAGTAGATATTATCTTACTTCACCATCACTCCACTTGATACCTTGTTAGATTATATTTTAACGAGACTTACAATGAATAAATTTCATACCAATACTGTTTTGTGAAAGTATGAACTGTCAGTGGAGATTTCTTGCAGGTGTAATTTGCTATATAGTTCGACAAAACGAGATGGATAAAATCAATAAAAATGGATAATTCCTGTGATGGTAATGATCTTCATAAAAAGTACTACAGAATATTGTCGAACTGGAAAGAAACAAAATTGCAGAATGCCATACTGGGTGGATCAATTGAATCTCGGGGTACACATCTTCTACCTTTCGATTATTGTCCAAATCATTATCCCCACAAATTCAAATCACAACATTTTACATAAGGGTACACCCACAGCTGTGTGGTATTATATAGCAATGATTAGTAATTGTTAAAATATAGATTAAAATATATACAAAAGTGACCAAAGATACAAGTATAAAACAGAAAATTTGGAGTACATACACAAATTTGAATCACTACTCAGTTACTCTTGTGACTTATTCAGTTATATCACTTACCACTTTTGCAACTTCACTGTTAGGTACCAAGTGTCCTTTAGTGTAGCCATATTAGCAAGTTGTATATTTAAGCTATAGTCTAAAAGGATAGCTGCAAGATTCAAATGTCAAACTTGGATTGAGATACAAATATGCGAATCATAATTTATTTGCCACATTGTCATATGACCTGATGATATAATTCATAGAATCTATGATACAATCTAGAGATTGTACTTCCACTATATATATAGTATTTGATTGTATATCTTCTGATTTATTATACTACAAGACTATTGAACATGTGCTATTGATATAGATTTCTGACAAAATACTACCCAATGTATATGCCCCATTGAAAGTAGTAACTGGACAGTAAATCTAACTTTGCAGTATATAATGGACCAGATTCTTACTTATCTGACCATATCAGGCTGTATATTGGACTTATTAAAGATATATTTTAAGACAGCCTCCAAAGTGAAACTTATAATTACAATATGCTTAGAATTCAAGAAATTATCATTGGTGTCCAATTTAAATATATTGGAAAAGTACACTTTCAGATTCATGAATATTGTCTACAACTACAATTAGTGTATAGGTTTTGGTATATCATTCCACAGGACTCAAAATATAAATAATAATAATCCACTTGTTAAAGTACAATCTATAAGCTTGAATATTTGCAATATCTATTGTATTGCTAACTAGAGTGCATTCATATTCGCTAAGCAGATATCACAATATTAACACTATAGTTTTTCGGATCAATACTATTTGTAACCTTTTTGTTTTCAAGCCAATTAGTAATTAACAAACTATTATTATTTAGATTATTCTATCTCTGTCAAATAGGATAGAGCATTTATTACCATACTGATGGTATCTAGTTGGAGTATATATTACTTACTTGAATGCACAAGGTAGTATATATAATTGTGAAAATAACACTTTTCAGAAATATATTCATTTTCGAAGAATTTATTACATGATATGGATATGTAATAATCACTCAAAAGCTGATAAAAAGGTAGCCTACAGTACAACAATCCAACAACATTTGTCATTGACGTAGAAAATCTGATAGTTAAGAAATAACATTGAATCTACTAGCTTCTATGCAAGCAACAAACCATAAAACTGGATTTCAAAATACTGGGTTAATATATTTCAGTCTAGAATTGTAACTAAGTTAAAAGCAGTTCTCATTCATACTAAGTGATAAAAATATCCATATAAGTCAAACTGAATATATATGAGATTTAGAAACTATAGACAATATTTTGACTCCACAAATCTTCTGATTTGAGAACATTTATATGTTCTATTCTGTCTGTAAAACAACTAACAGGCTTAGTGTTGATTTTGATATATACATTAAGCTGTGAATTAATACATGACTCTGGTTGTTATTTTCAATTCTTAAAAGCTACAAATCACAGTAACTAGTGTCTATAATTAATACTAGTTCATTATAATATGATGGATATGATAAATTAATTTCTTTGAAAGCTGTATAATATTTTCTTTATATATTTATTATACTTTTGATATATTACACAGTTATGCAATAAAAAATATACTAGTTTCTACTTGGATAGTATATTTCTAAATAACTGTCTTGATAATAATATATAGTATCTAATATCTATTATCTAATTGTAGTTATAAATACAAATTTCACCATTTCTTTTAAAATACTCCATACATTATATACTGCAATACTTGTTCAATAAGTCGGGGAATTGACGATATCATCCAATCTGTTCACTGTTAGATAAAGCGTCAAGTATAATCTATATAGAACGAATTTCAGAACAATAAAGATCATAGTATAATGTGATTAACAAGAAGTCTGAATAACTCAAACTCAAACTGTCATCAAGTTGATATTTAGTTAGTTGAAATAATTGATAAAAAGGCTACATCTATTATTTGTAAAATCTATATTAGTTCTCACTCTATGTCCCATGTTATACTGATAAATATCTGTTAACAATTTACACTAAGTGCTACATTTGAATACATTATATATATATATACTGATTTTGTGTAAATGAATTATATGGTATAAGTAAATTATAAAGAATGAGATTGCTTGCTATTAAATAACATATATTATAAATATTTATACTCAATAAATATAATCTTCAAACTAGTTTCAATATAATACAGTTCACCTCCAGTATATTAAACTAACCTTTAACAACAACATTTACATATCTGCATATGTTCAAAAACATTCTTAGATGCAAACATATATTTGAAAAAGAAATACTTAGTTCTGTTATTTGTTAGTTGTATCAATGAACAATCAACCAACCATCATACAGCAGTGTGGCATTGTACATCCACAAATTAGTTTTCCGTCACTGTTAATTAATGGTAAGCTATACTACTGATCCTAATCTTCTATACGATTGATAACGCCAAACAACACCACCTAACACTCACCATATCAGCAAAAAGTGATACTGGTTTCTGAAAGTGTAACCCACGCACCGATCCTTCCCGACATTCCTCCAATAATCCGAGAGACTAATTCTCCATTTTCCACAGCGCTTCGAAGCTTTCAATGATGTGATCGTGTCGTCACTACATCTCAAAAACCTGTTTAGTCATTTCAGCTAATTTACTGCACTTGTTTTATTCTTGTTGGTCCTCTAGATTTTAATCATTTCGACAGTTTTTTGAACTGTTCCATTGATTTCAAGAATTGTCTTAACTGTTTAATCCCTGGAGACATTGATTATACACAAGCTTACAAAACTCCCATTTCAAAAATTAAGACACGCAGAGTGAACATTCATCAGATTTCAATATATCGCTGCAACGAATACTTGAAGCATCGAGTTCAATAATATACACGTGAAACAAATTGAAAGCATTCTAGTCAATCTTGTTGCACATGTACCACCGTGAGCTTTTTAGTTGCAGCATCAACGGAAGAAGGAGTACAGCTCCTTGGATCGCACATATGGGGATGATATAAGTCATTCTGATGCCGAAAAGAGGGTTATGACAGTAGCTTTCATTGTGCAAGAATCGCATCGGAGGTTGATACTCCTCCTCGACAATCACCATACCATTAGTCTGACGTATCGGCCCTGTTGGAAACATCTTAACAAACGCAAGAAGCCCTCCAATGCTCGATTCAGCATCCTCAACGACGACAAGGCACTTCAATAGTGCGGGAATGCCTCCAGCGGTCGACTTAAAGTAGCTATCCGGACTCGTCCCCATCCAGAGAAGCACTGTATTATTCCTTGGTGGCTTATGCTTTCTCCACCTTCTGGACCCAGTGCAACGAACAATATAAACTGCTTGCTCGTCGCATTGAACAGACGTCACCAGAATTGCTACTGCTTTGTACCAAATTTACTTTGCTTTGTTGAGACGACTGAAAAACTGAGTGTGATCAACGTAGTCTGTGATGTAGGCAAATCTTTTGAAATACCAAGCAATGCAATTCTGTACCTCCCCTTTTGACATTGCACACCACTCGGCCAAGTCATCAAGGGTCTTGATTTCTGGTTGTGGGTGTTTGATCATTCGCTTAATAGGAACTGAGGTTAGAGGTATATGATCATTGCAGCGTTGTATTGCAGCGTTTGCATCCTGCTCTCGATACTGGATCACCACCTCTTGGGCATTCATTCACTAGATTTGGAAGGCGGCCTCATGACCATCCGATTGTCGGTACGCTTGTTTACGATCCATCATCGTTTTTCTGGCAGGTCAGAGCTTACATTCAAGAGGGTGCCAAGCTGGCAGATATGGTCTGAGAACTGGTTCAAGAGATGCATTTTCACAAAGTAGAAATCCGATTTGTCAACAACATGTTGTGCAATTTCTGACTCGATCTGCGTTGTATCATCATCAATGCGACGATGCTTTGAAGCCACGGAAAGATTTTTCCATGCGGGGTCACTCTCCCATTCTTCCTGTTTCTCCACAATATGCTGAGTTATCAGGGCTTCTGAGCCCTTCTTTGGAGATTTACTGGCGTGGGATCGACTGAAAACATCTTTGTAACAATCAAACTCCACCAGATTATTATCCATGTACTTATGTGTGGCCTCAGTATGGTACTGGTACGGTGCAAGAGGGTGAAGATACACAAACGTCTTGACGCACAACAGGGCTTCTGTGAAGGGAATCATTTGGCTCACTGAAGGGTTCATAAGAGTCACCGCGAAAACTGGAACAATCACACGCCCGAGTGCTATCTCCTCCTTACCACTCCATCGCATCACCCAGCAATATGGGTTGTTGAATCGAGCAAAGCCGGGATATGGAGGTATCATCGCCCAGAGCTGGTTGAATGTGTCAATTGTGGAATGTTGTTCGAGGATGGACTCTACCCTGGCCATCCAATGCTTAAGCATACCTAGATGGATGGGATGGAAACTATCGGGTACGATAATAGTCGTTGGAGAGATGTATTTCACATTCCTGAAGACGCCTTCTGAGGTTCCAACTGCTCAGTATGCCAGATATTGTTATGCTTCCCGTCTCTCCATCTCATCTCCCTCAGTGGCGAGTATCGTCTTGTGGAAGTATCGCCTATAGTCTCCCAATTGCCATGATTATGAATTCGCTTCTCCAAATGATAATTTCGGTACTTCGCACACTGCGCAATGGGGCAGCTTGACTGAGTGCAACTGAATGTTTTCGAAGTAGTCAGCTGTCCATGCACAGATCACAGAATAACACTACCGCATCCGACTATCCCCACAAAGCATAAGCTTTCCAGTGGTGAAACGCACTTCGAGAGGACCAAAAATATGCTCGATGACGTTCCTTGAACCTACATGACTGTGGATTTGTTGTTGCTTCATGGCAGTTGTGTTTCCATGCTCTTTAAAGTGATATTTTGGAGGAACGGGAAGAAGGGCATCAAGGATGCTTGCAAGATCTGAAGGCTTTGATCTAATTGTTGAGTCGTAGTTTCTGAAACTCAAATTTATTGGCAATTGCATCTCATCGCCCGAATAGCTTGTAAGATGTGTCTCGTCTTATATGCCGAATTCAGGGACAATCGTTGCTCCAAACAGCCGCCTTAGCTATCGAAGCTGTCAAAATCATCATAGCTATGACGACATTCAACAAATGTACCTGTTCATTCCACCTCCAGTCGCATGATTTCACCTGTGAGTAGATACGCTCCTCAGCCTCATTGAACTCAGTTGCTGGAGTATACCACATAACGTCCCTGAACGCAGGCTGTTGCATGAGGAACTCAATGCATTCAACAAGATTGAGGTGAAAAAAAGGTGTCTAATCATCGTCGCGAAGGTTGTTTGGATCGGCCAAACAATTGTAACACACTGTTCTGGATATCCAAGAGTCGATGCCCTTCGTGTGGGACATTTCTTTCAACCTTTTGAATAACGTGTGGGACAAAGTGAAGTTGTTGATGGTTGCCATCATAGGGTTCCTGAAATGCTCGTTGATAGCAGATCTGCTGAAGTTGTGGTTGACGCACCTTTGCGCTAATTGATACTCCTCCTTGCAAGTAAAGAGTGACTGTAGATCAATTTCATCGTTGAAAGTATCGAAATATTTGTTACTAGTCAACTTGCCACTGTGACGGTTATCCAAGTGTGGAGTGAATTAAATACTTGTCAGAACTGGAGGTTGCTCTGGATCCATACACACAATCTCACCGTCAGCTTTTGTATCGCTGGGATTCTCATGGGAAGGGTGGAGAACCGGGTTGTGATGCGGTTCATGGACAAATGAACATTGAACACTATCGTGCTCGATCATAAAACCATGATCTGGCAGTTGTTCCGATGATACATATACTAATTGTTTCCATCGGGTGGCCATGGAGCTGAGTGATGTAAGCGCCGATGTATGGGTACCTCTTTGAGCAGTAAAGACACCTTTGACGAAGATCCATATTTTGTTACCAAAATGAAATGTCACATCACTGTTCAGAAGCATCTCGAGGTTCTTTTTGGTACTGATACCATTACATCTGGGCTGGTTCTCGGAAAAAGCCCCACATTGATTAATTATTTCAGGAATGAGGTCCTACCACTCCCGGAGGATTTCTCTCATCCTCCTTCATACGTTTGCAACGTGTTTGATAGGTTGCTCAATTTCAGCATACTGTGAATCTCGACAAGCATACCACATCTGCATTGAGCTCATCATGGCGATTGTTTCGCACCCTCACAAGACCCTCCTATGCCCATTGCCTGATTCATGGTTGTCACTTTTAGTTAAGTTGGTAATATACATGAACCTGCATTCTCCTTAGATTCCAACCCAGTGACGTCATTACAGGGTACAAGAACTAGAACATGGACCGGGAGTGAGATATGACTGCATAGCATGCTTGTAGTTGTCTTTGTGATGGACTTAAGCGTTCACTCGACCAATCAGGGTGCTTAGATGATGGTAAGCAAATTGTTTCCTAGCTGAATTGCAGCCCAGATCATGTCGCCGGATCAAGAAAACCCTCCAAGCCCATATATATATTCGCCTTGCCTGCCCACCATACTTAGAATCTCCAAAACCTCTTACACACCCTTCTAACCTCTGCTACCGCATCGCTTCACCCTTGACAATATATTCAACACTCCTGACGTTTGATTAGAGTAACAAGCATTCGATATCCAGCACTCAATCATTGACCACCATTGAGAACCTACAATGTAATGTGATTCCTTCTGGGTGCCGAAATCAGTCGTCGCAGATGCTCATACAATCCAGATTCCGACTCTACAAGTCCCTGTCTGGGCCGAGAATGCCAGTGTTGGAGTCAGGCAATGGGCAGCAGGAACCATGGGGATTTGGCACAATATGGGTGGCTTGCAAACACAATGGATAGATAATAAAGTGAGGGAACGCATCTGGGAGATTGCCCAGTCCATGAGCATCATCAACAAGCAAGGTGCCGGCCTTGAGCAATGGGATCTATTAATTGATTGTTGGCTTACTCGAATGAGTGATCTGGTGTCTAAGCAGCCGATTTGCAAACGGTACCTGGCAGAGAACACTAACCTCGATGGTCAGAAACTCATGGCAGCACTGGACCAGTTCGCGGAGGTTGGCCTTCACTGAAGGAAGAATAGGCTCAAAGAAACCCCGACTAAGAAGAGGAAACTTGTGCACGTTGGTATGTATTTCATCGCCCTGATGCTTCTTTTGTTCTTCTTGATGATGTGTTGATACAGAAGATGAAGAGGAAGAAACCTCGGGTCACATGTCTTGGCCAATGAAGGTGCGTTGTGACGCCTCGACCGATTTCTGTGTCAAGCCATTCCGCTTCACCATTGCCTATGTGGATTCCAACATTGCTGGGAAGAGGGTGGGTGAAACAAATACTCAGCAATTTACATAGCACTGGGCTGGGGATGATGAATCGATACTTGAGATAGTTACATCAATCGTCGATACAACCATTTTGCCAATAGTGAATGCTGCAATCGCTGGTTGGCCAGACCCCAGCCGGAAAATCCGAGAGCTTTAGGGGTGTAAGTAGGAGCCTAATGGAGATGATGGTTGGTACACCTGTAATGTTACCCCAATCATTGATACCAATACTGCTGCTGGATAGTTCAATGCGGCGATGAAATTAGGCAACCCAATGCTGTGTTGTGTTGTTTATCATGGCCAACGAGCCGACGGCACAGCTGGTGGCCAGTCCCCTATGTGTGGTGGCTGCAGCTACCTTCCTCTGGGTGACATCCTGCCACCTCCAGCCGAGGATATGATCAACGATATTGGGGAGGAATCGGATGATGATGGTGAGACGCAGCACCCACATCCAAGAAACTTTCCGACGAAGATAACAGGCATCCAATAGTTCAAACGGAAGCTTCAAAAGAGGATTATCTTGTGATAGCAACCGTTCCAAATCTGCAGTTTGGTTCCGGGTCCGGGTTGTAACCGAACTGGAACCGTTGCAGCATGTTCTGCCCCATCAAAAGACTGAACCACACTGAAGTTGCGGTTTATTGGCTGGTTACAAAATTTTGCGAACTCGGAATTTTGACTCCAATTAGGCACTTGAGTTCTGATTGTATCACAATATGATATATACGTAAAAGATGCAGGTTTGCATGCTCTTTCACCTCCTATTCTCCACTTTGTAATCTGATCGATATTCTTTGAGTTACTGTGAAATAACACCAAACATTGGGCGTTGTTCGCAGTGACACGACGAATATTGATTGGATCGCAAAGTTGAGGGTAGGAGGTGACAGAGCATGCAAAACTGCATCTTGTAGGTATATATCATATTGTGATACGATCAGAAATCCAATACTTCATTGGAGCCAAAGATCTGAGTAGGTGAAAATGAGGCTTCACTGTATGTGAAACCCGGCCAACTAACAGTGGGTTTATGTCCGGTCCTGGTATAAACCCCACCAGGACAACACGGGTGGGGTTTTTGGATGGGTTTGGAACCGTACAGAGCTGTGTTTCCAGTCCAAACCCGGACTGCTTGTGGGTTACCCATACCCATTGCTAACATTAGGATTATCAGACAGCAGTGATACCTTGAGGTAATCAAAATCTGTGCTCTTGATCTCTTTGCCGAATAGTAGGATAGCCTTGTTGCTGATGAGGATGTGGCTTGGCTACGCGAGCACAATCACATTGAGAATGATCACGCTAGGCTCTTTGGCTAATAAGAAGCGTACAAACAGCCGCGCAGCTGCAAATTAGTAGTTGTGAGGATCGAATGCACTGGCTGGACATTTGTTCAAGGATTTGGGTTGTGGGTGGGCATTTTGATGGCACTTTGGAGGGTGGATGGATGGGTGATAATTTGGGGTACTTTGGTGAGGTTTTGAGGATGTCTTCGGTGTTGTGTTTATGCTATTATTACATCATTCATATACATCCATGAAGGGCTGTGTTGAGAGTTTGCAATGTTGGGATAAATCTTTGAGATGTTGGGGTGTGGGAAAGGCATAGTGGGAGCGATAGGACTCCGTGTATGGTTATCAGGTAATTTGTAGTCCAGTATCTTTACCCAGCAGAAGTCAGCCCGAATGGTTAGTAAAACACTAACCCTTTTCAGCTCGTTGAAATAACGGTTCTCGTCAAAGGAAGACCATCAACAACCCTGCGGCATGCTTGTCACCTGCCGATCCTAGGTCCAGATTCCCATCCATCGAAGGAGTTGGAAGTGTGAGTGGTGGGACAAGCCAAGATCCTGGAATTGTTGACAGGATAAAAAGACACATCACGACAATGGTTTCAATCATATCAACACTTTCTTTCATTTACACAACGCTTTAATTCATTTACTCTACATTCATTCACATTTCCTTTAGTCACTCTTTTAATTTTTATGTGCTTATCACTCACCGCCTTTTTAAATCATGACAAGAAGACACTGCACTTCTCCCCGTCCTCCTCTACCTTCCAGCACCAGAAGCAGCAGATGATCTATCCACAATTTGGATCTTGATGGCAATCGCAGCATGATACCTGACAATTCCCATGATCAGCGAGATGACAATTCAGAATCCGACGACAAGCCTCTTCGGCAACCATCCAGAAACGCAAAGGGGAAGCGGCTATCAAATGATTCCTTCATGTCAACACTTGGAAAACGAGTCGCAGCAACTCAAATACCACCTAAGTCGGCGCGACACCTCCATTCTGTGCGTCGGGAGGTCTATATTGTCTCAGAGGGGGAGGATGAAAGTGAGCCTGCACCCCTGGCATCCAAGAAGTTATCCGATCATGCGTTTGAATGATTGAATCTGCCCGCTAATGTATATATTTCCTAGAGGATGGATTCAAACGCATCCGGTGAGCAAATGGCTGCATGGAAAGTTCGCAATCTGTGGCGATATGAGCCCTGTGTTGGCGGCGTGACAGGCCTCATCGTCGGCCCAGAATACATCTCCCAGACTACTCTTTGAGGCGTTCCGGCTATGGTCATGGCATGTGTGAAGCCTATAGCTATCAATTACGCGATGTTTGTGAATCCCTTTGCCATGAATGTGGTGAAAACCGCCCAGATTCATAGTTGGTGGTATTAGGGAATCCCCAGGATTGATCCAGCCTAGAGAAACTCAGACCCTCCAGGTGCCAACATTTCAGTGGTAAATGAATCATCTCAATGATTGTCTTCATCACTGACATTGTGCATCAGGCTCTTGCAAAGATTACTTGCTCTTGTGTAGCAATGGCATACCGCTGCAAGATATCAATTGACTCTATTTATGGATTTCGAACAAAGTCGCCTACAGAGATCCGCAAAATGGTAGCCTGGCCATTGGCCAAGGACAGGTTTACATGCCCCACAAACATTCGCGAGTTAGGTTCAAAGTTCCCTTCTTCTTTAATCGTTGTTGTGACAATCACTTTAGGAGTGCAAGCTTCGATTTGCAGTGACTGAAATTGTGGATCATATTCACCACACATACTTCTATGGCATATGACAAATGCGAATAAAAGATTGATCATTGATTGACAAAGTCAACCCAACATTTATTGCCCTCACCGCGGCGGCCATCCACCATTGTCTGTCAGCCTGGAAAACAAGCTAGTTTAGGGTCCCGCCAGAGTTTGGTCCAGGAGGTGGAGCACAACGTAAGTGCGATACAAGAAACATCAATCACGCTCTTGATGATGCATGCACAGATGTATTTCGTCGTCTCCATGCAGAGTTTTGTCCTTCCTCGCCAGATGTTCAAGCCCAAACCATGGACAATATTCTCAGCATGATTTGCGGAAGGATGCACTCAACTGGTACAGACCCAGTGATGGCACAACCTCACAATAATCAGGGACGCTTTGATGAGGACTTCCTTCATTACGTCCCAAAAGAGCTGATAGAGCAGCCTGATTATTCTTTCAATCGTCTCAGCAGCTTTGTTGCTGCTACTAAATCTAGCATGCCATTCTCACCTGTTTTGCCTATCGGTGGGTCTGCCATTGCCAGCAGCGGCCAGCCCGTCCCCTGCAGCAACAGCAACAGCAACAGCAAGGACATCGCCATCATAACAAACATAACCAGCGTTGAGAATACGGGATTGGTCGATTGAAGCACGATTATAGAGGGTGCGATGTCACTTGGATGTCAGGAATGGTATCAGTGATCGGATTTAGCATTTCCTTTGTGTGCTACTCTATTCGAGGTTCCGTTGATATATCATAATAGTAGTAAATTTAATAGAACTGATGGTTTGCTGAAGTCTGATGTCAAACGAGTGAAATCATAATCGCGATGATGCATATCTCTCCCATGATGGTGGAACTGGAAGGTACTGACGATCTTGTATCAGCAAATTAAGTATCGTGAACCACTTCTGCATGGTAACGATCATCGGTCACATTGAGCCATGAGCGTCTTTAAATACAAGTACTACAGGCTTCATTGAACGTATGGAGTGAGTACTATCATCATCGCGAGGAGAAATCAAATCGGGCGACGTGGGAGTATGCCGAGGGATGATTTGTGATATTGACAACAGAAGCCTGAACCTTTCGTCAAGTGCTCGTTGTCACATTCGCAAAAGTGGGTACACTGGCCGTGATGCTTGAAAACAGCATCGCGACGACTCAAAGAACACTCTAGAACAGTAAAGCACTGCCATATTTCAGGGAACCCTCAATTTCATTGTTCTGAGTTGGTGGGTACAATAAACTAAATACAGTTAATGAAGGAAATTTAGTTTTTGCTGATGCACCCTAGAGCGATTTTCAAAAACCCTGGTAATATAGCTGTAATACTCCAGTAGCATTTCTGTAATTCACCAGAAGCATCTCGGCAATATGCCATAATTCATAGTCTATACTATATATTCTGTTCTATAGTAAATACGCTGTATTAAGCAACTCATATATAGCCATATATTCTTGCAATGGCAACCCTGACTTGCTCGGTCTCCCAACTTTGACATGCCTTGTCTTACAACTCTGACATTTTAACTATCCAATATTTGATCTGTTTGCTTACACCACTCTGACATCATAGCTTCATCAGCAACATGTGACATGGTTTGGAAGTTCTAGCTGAACAACTCAGCAACTCTGCACAGCCATACCAATTGTTCCAGATGCGCCCAGATAGTTCCCGATACCCAGAATGCAATGCAATATAGTCTCACATGCCCTGAGAGTTTTTCTCCAGTCCTCCTCAATACTCTGGAAGATGTGCAACAGAATACAAGAATATCCTGAAGAGTATATAGTTGTCTTCAAAATGTGACAAACTCAAGCTATTAAGATGTGCAAATTTCGGAGCTACTGGGGCTAATGACCATGTCCCTGAGACTGTTCTGGTTCACCTCAATGCTGCAGCCATACTCTCCAGGAGTGATTATGTCAATGTCAATAACAAATAGTACAATTCCATAAACTGTCTTACTTCTGCACACTTTGATTCAGGCATCCTAAGTAATATACAGTCCAGTAGGTATACAAATCCACATGATTATTTACAAGCCATATGCTATCAATTCTATCTGATGCAGCATTCTCTCACACCATATGTACCAGTCAAACAATTGCTCTGACAAGAAAAATATGCATTGTGTTAGTCGGTTTCACAATCCAAATAAACCTGTCAAGACAATAAGCCCAACCATGGGGATCTTTGTAATTTGTTGAAATCAACACCACCACATATTCATAAGCTTGAAGATGTAATGTCCATTGTTGAGTATTCTTACACATCTTAGGATTAGTCAATATGGTTTTTCCGGGTTGCAGGATCCTCTGAAAATGAAGGATCAGATTTGGTGAAGTTCAGCTAAAAAAATTATCCCACAGCAGAAGGAACATGGCCCTCATAGGTGTTATCAAGGTCACTTTCCATACATCAGACCAAGATGTTATGAGATTCATGCATAAATGCCTGGTTGGCATTTGGATATTCTACCATGCAATCATATCCCAGATACTCAACAGATGTAGAGCAGTGACATGGTTGATGATAGTACAACAGCCCATTCTGAAAGTTAATAAGTATGCTGTCTATGAGTACATTCTGACAATATCCAAGCATCAGTCCTGATATTTCATGTCCCCAATGTAATTCAGATTATGCACAGAATAGCGGACCAAAGTTGGGAATTGCGAAATCTTCTGTTGCATCTCTATGAGACATCATGATCATTCATCTGCACACTCTACAGACATGTGCTTCTCTCAAACGATTAACCTGTGGGTATAGAGTGCAGAAATCAAGTCATTCCAGAAAATGCTTGAGACATATGAGATGTGCTTTGCTTGTATTTCACTGTATGTTGGTAGTGGATAGTAGATTGAAAACTCTTCCAGAGCCAATATCACCACAGCCTTGAAGGCAAAGATATGACAGAGACTCCTCCCTACAGTCAAGACTGGTACACTGCTTATTATGGTTTGGCATCTGTCTACTGTTATTGACTTCATCCGAGGATCGATATGCCCCATTGACATGGTCGAGAGGGAGCTGTTCAAAAATATTAGTTGTGAAATTGTGTCCAGAATCTACTCCGCAACTTGACACTGTTACACAGCTCACGGGATCTATCTTTGGATATCCATAATGAATTCTGTGCTAGTTGGCAATTTTGCAGAACATCTGATCGCAAAATGTCTCCCTCCAAGCTTCCAACTTGAACAAGCCCATGGAGAATTCCTTTCCTAACTGCATCTGTCCATTTGAAGTGATACTATTGATCTCTCTGTCAAGCTGAGTCTCAATACAGTGTGTATCACTGACAATCCAGGTGGTGACTTTAGTCTCAGAATTGGATCGATGTACCTGAAATTCCACTTGCTCGCCAAGAATAATGGTTGCCACCCTGTAAATCACTTTGGCTGCTATGGTCATTATCGGAGCAAATGTTATGGCCAAATTTCTTCTAGGACCAGTTTCTCGAGTTGCAAGTTGCTGCAATAGTAGTTGTTTACAATGTTGGAATAATTCATTGAAAAGCTTGCCTTTAGCATGTGTCACCTGATGGATTTGGTACTCCAATCACTCTTTTGCCTTTGGTTGATCAGCATCTGACAATTTGGTTCCCACTTGCTGTGCTCTTTTCAGATGAACCTGCAATTGCCTTTGTTTGTAGTTGTAACCTTTTCAACCTCATATACATGAACCTCCATGGTAGCATAGATTTGATGAATCTTTTGTTCTCGTAACTGATGGCATTCTCTTGCCACATGTTCATTCAAGTTGGGCTTGGTGGAGTAACACAGTTTCTGGTCTTGAAACATGCCCTGCTTCTTTTAAAGTCATTAGAGTGTATTGTCTAGTCCTTTCAGGGATAGATTGCAGTCATTGTGTTCGCTAACAATAAGAGATATTTCACATAATGCATTCACTGCATGCAGCACAATTTGGACAGAGGATGTTTCCGCCAGAGTATTCCCATCAGTATTGGAGTAGTGACTAATTTGAGCGCAATGTATCACCAGTGTTCTGATCATGCCCTAGCCATCATTTCCCTTTGAGGAGCCACTGTTCAATGAATTGAATCGTTTTGAGAAGGGCTAGAGGCCCAGATATCGTGGTACCAATGTGAATTCATTGTCAAATTGATCCTTGACATTTCTAGCTATCAGGTATTTGAACAGCCAGTACAATAATGCTTTAACTAAACCCAGCAACAGCTGATGCAATTCATCAGACTGCCAAAGCTGATAGACATTGCAGAGGGGGTAGTGCCAGAACTGGTTGTGTATTGGGTGAACACCTTGAGCGGACGACACATCAACATATGTTTCCTCCAGAAGTGCCAAGTTATAATACTGATGTATTGAGTGATCGACTGTTCTAAAAGTCAAATGCCCCTTTGGTGTGCCTTTAGGAATTACACACATCGGATATGAGATGTATGATATTTGAGTAACCCACACCTGTTCAGGATAAGCCCCAACCCAGGCAGCCAAAACAGGATAACTTTGTCTTGGAAATCCATCACCACAATCCCATTTGAAGTGGGAACCAGTTATTTCAAGATCGCTGAGTGGGGATAGCACAGTTGAAACTGTATTATGCCATGCCTTGTCAATATATTAGGCACCTTTCAGGGGACATGTGGTCAGCCCAACAAGCATCCAGGTGTGCCTTTCAGGGGTGCAGCAAATGCTATTTCATATATTACCAATTGTGAGATTCTGCAGCCAGGCATGCCAATTACTGGAACAATTGGTCAAGTAAGTCTTGTTGGATGCACAACAAACCTGCACAATGGTCACTCAGGTAGAAAATCGGTTCGGTGCATCCCACCTCCGATTGCCCGAGTCTATCTCACTGTATATTCGGTGATGATTGAATTCCATGATCTGTATCTAATCAAAATAGCGGTGCACCCAAAATGGGAGAAGTGCCAAATTGAACTGTCTACATTTGAAAATATCTGTGTAGTATAATGTTCTAAAGTTATGCAAATGATCTGGAATTAAACTATAATCACCAAGGCCAAAACTGACTGCTGAGCGGATTATTCACAGGGTTTCTGCTTATTTGAATGACTTACCATTGAAGTTGTGCAGTCTACGCCTCAGATGTTCATCTATCCACATCATGGTTTCCGGGTTACTAGATTGAGTCAGTTGACAGTTGTTTGCACACTGAGATGGATGCAATTGATTCGATTGTTTGAGGTACTCGCAATGTGTGTTGGATAATTATACCTTCACCATCCGCTTTCCCCCCTGCAAATTCCTTTCTAACTTTCTTCCTATGCGGTTAGGCATCTGTTGGACAAGGTGTACATATCAGAGCCGGCTTCAGGGAGTCTAAGGTCTCTTTGTCAGGACGAACTTTAGGTGGTGATCCAGTAGGTACATGATCGATAGGTAGATGAGTTGTTGAATACTTCTTCAATCACCATTCAGATACACCTACTGAAGTTGAAGTATGATCAATTAGGTTGATCTGAGCCTTCAAGTGATAAAGTCCAATCCGGTCATTGCACATCAATCGTCAATACTGGGTGACATTGTGGACAGTGAGCCTCGATTTCATTTTTGCCATAAAATGTTCTTTTGAATATAAAGCACTTAACCTGAAGCTGGCAGGTATTAATCATATTTGAGAAATGGACAGTCTATACATATTTGGCTTAATCTCAATGATCCTTCAGGGGGTAATTTTGAGACTCTCAGATACTACATTCAAAGTGAGCTAACTCATATTGGTGTATCATATTCAAAGTTGAATTGCACCCTGCCAAATTTGGGGAAGAGGTAAAATCAAGTCACCTTAAAATCAGTTTTCTTTATAAACCAGAATATATATATCCTATCCAACACAATAATTATACATCTCTTCTGTTGAAAACTGTTTGCAGAGAAGTGAAGGTTTCTTCTGTCAACAATGTAATCTACTTTACATTCTTGTTCATCAAGTGCCTCTGCAATTCCCAGAATCAGCCTCAAACTGTGTCATTGCAGCATTGTGAGTTATACCTATGCTTGAGTCTCCAAGCAGCTGACAATCAACAGAGATCATCTTGATAGAATAAATGTGTGAGTTTCCGGGAAAGCTGAATGCCCATGCAACAATCATCAAGAACTGATAGGCAGGTAGGATGTTTGCTTCAAGCGCAATCCTTGACTGCAATCTGGATCATGAGGATAAGAATGATGTTTAGACAAGGAGCTAAATGGAAAGCAATCGTTGCTGCTGATCAACCCATTGGGCTTCCATTGAATGAGGTTGCAGTTAGTACACATACAATTTTTGTGTAATATCTCTAATTATACTTACCATGAAACTGTATGTTGTTCTTCCTGCGTTTCTGGTGATATCATATGATCTCCATTACATATCATTTGCAGTCACGGAACTGTACAAACCATAGAATATATTTAATATTCTCGTATTCAAATTTGAGCATCTCACAAAGCATGGTGCTTTGGGAGTAATTACGATTTCTTTTTCTCATCCAGATTTGTTAGATCAAAGGTGTAGTGAAACCCCACAGTTCATCACAACAGAATGAGATATATGAAGCTCTTCATTCCGCTGATGGTCACTCCTACCTGCAATATACTCAACCATACTCCTATTGATATTATATTGTATCTTGGATATGTAGTGGATTGCAACGACCAATTCTTCCGAGAGCATGTCAATGAAATGATCCCCAATGAAGACAGCGACTATCCCTCAACATGGTGGCCGGTTTGGCTGCCAAAAATCCGCTGATGACAATGTAGGATCATTGGATAATATTACTTGAACTGCCACTAGCACAGACAGTCCTGTTGGCAAAGACACCATTCAATTTCATCTGCTGCATGGGTATTGTTACCCATCTTTACAGCTGCCATTTCCAGATACTCAGCAGCTTCACCACCATTCTGCATTCAACATGAAACATAGTTCACCACCAAACCACAGTGCAAGTGAAGGATGCACAAGTTATGGGCTACTGTGGCAAGGATATGATCTCAACCAAGGCGGTTAAGGCGCATCTGAAATGTTCTCCACTCTGCAAGGCTCAGGACAACTACCATTATCTCCATGTGCACCATGTGTGACAGCAGCACCTCCAGGAATCCATCCAGTCATTCAGCTAACATTTTCCAGCTCTACTCCACCAGGATCTCCTTCTGGCAAGCCTTGGAGAACCTCCAGTAGCCTTTTAACAGCACGATTCTTGCCAGCAGTGGAACCTCAGAAAACTGAGGTTGTGGAGCAATTAGACTTGGCCTCATTACTGGTGTATACCTTGGAGGAATACAAGCGCAGATGATGAGAGCAATAATTCATCAGACTTGGACCATGCAGAAGGCAAGGACCCAATCAACATGAAAGCATGGGAATTCTCCCTGAAGCAATTTGCCAAAATGGTTGGGTAGCCTGACTACAGTACAATGGACAACATAAAGAAAGTATCGGTGGACAGGGTTTTGGAGAAAAGGCATCGGGGCATTGTCTGGGGGCGAAGCCATGTGAAACTGTTTTGGGATCGACCCTGCACCTGGAGACAGCAGTTGCAGATTCTTTAGTGACATTGGAAAACTGGCGACAATTGTAACATTTTGATAATGCTGAATGGATTCATCAGCATTGGATCGAGATGGATTTGAAATACATTGAAATCAAGCTTTGGGAGTTAAGGAGTCACCAGAGGTGTGATAACCAGTGACATGTTGATGGTTTCGGAGACAGCATGGGCAACAAGGTGGAAAATATTGTCCTAGAGTTCCCATCCATAGTAGTTATGTTTGCCATTCACCGGGTGCCACAGAGCAATGATAACCTTGCATCCCCGATATAGCTCCAAGCATTGTACCCAGATGAGAGGAACTGGGAGGAGTGGATTGATTTCATTGACAAAAATTGTGGCCCAAAAGTCCCATACATTCAAACAACAATATTCCAGTGCACCTTGGAGCAAGACATACTGGACATAGAGTACTTAGGATTCTATACACCCTGGCAAATAATGTATGACCACATATATGACCAGATTTTGTACCACGGTTGCCTTTCAATTGCTTTCAAGCTGAAGCTGAGACTCAAGTTGAAAATGGTTGTGGTAACAATGACAAGTGCTACAGAGAAGGAGATTGTAGAGTATGTAATTAGACTGGCCAAGATATGCCCCACTAGCGGTGCTAAGGCTAGATATGCCCAACTGCTAATCATTATATATAGACTCTGGAAGGTTTGAAAGACGGTGGAAGTGTGGAGGGAAAGAAGAATGGTGGCCAAGAGAATGGTGCTTGTGTTATTGTAAGTTCTGATTGCAAGAATAGAATTGACAATATTGGACGCAGATATGTTAGTTTGAATGCTTGCTGCTCAGTAATATGCCTAACATCTTGATAAATTTCAGGAGCAGTGCAGAATTGACCCATCTGCCCAGCTTACGTCAAAACAGCTGAAATCGATCATTGAGCACCAAATGAAACCAGACCACGGTCCAACACAGGTTCAGGAGAGAATGGTGCATGATGAGGTGGAGGTTTTGAGTGTAGAGAGTAGCAGATTGGTACTGAGCACTTTATTCAATATAATCGTCAGCTTGTATGAATATGAGTGTATTGATATGGCACCCAGGATGCTGATTGCCCATCTGATTCACCAATTAACCTCTGACCAAGTCCATGGCCACAACTTTTCGATTCCAGGCTTATGAGAACTGAGTTTCAGGCAAACCAGGTTTGGGGAATATGGCTTGTTTCGAGGTGAGAGGGTTAGGATTTCAACATACTAGATGCACTGGCGGCAGATGAAATGGGCCATGTAAAGACTTTTACTTAGTGGCGGTGGATATAATATGCAAATTGCTGACAGAGAAGGTCGTTCAGGGGTTGTAGGTGATTGGCTCTGGTGATGTTCAGGTGCAGCTCTGCGGGAGACCCACATAGTCGTTAGTTCTAGCAAAATGTCTGCTCGACCGTGAACTACAGTCACTTGAAGCAGTACAGAGACGCTCCTTGCCCATCGTGGTAGCATTATTCGACTTCTCTTGGCCTCACAATCCTCAGAATCTATCGAAACACAACGCCTGATGGCTGATACGCATGGATTTTCTTCCAACCAGTGGACAACCGGTGGCTTGGAGGCATCATATGAGTCAGCCCCCATTGTGGCCTATCCTGCGACACACAACAAAAACGATTTGTTCAATGCGCACAATGCGCAAGATGTGAGTTTTACCGACAGAATCAACATGGCCAAGTCAAGTAGATCTATCATCAGGTTCAACAACTCAGTCACTACTGGCTGCCAACCTACAGAACCTTACACAACCAAATACATCAAAAAGTCAATGAATGTCTTCAATAATGGTCCCGGGGTGTTGTCCAAATAAGCAATCAACTCCATCAGCACTCTGGTGGACCTCCAACTAGAGATTATTGATATGAACCTGTTGGAGAGCCTGAATCAAGCCAATAAAATGACCAAGATTTGCGACCTCAACCAAAGCTTGGCCGCTGAAGTTATTGACTTGAAAGCAACTAAGCCCAGCCAAGACTGCCTGAGCAATAAGGTAGCAGCTGCCCACTGAGAAATTGAGGAGTTGGAGAAAGACGTCTGGATCGAGAAACGTCACTGCACCAAGTTGTAGGGGTGGCTTGACATGAGAAAGTTGGAGCCAGAGGCAATTGAGCTAACCAACATCACACATCTCCAGCTGGGGAATGTGATACTTCTGTACAAAGTGGACTATCTCCCGTCAGAGAAATGTGATGCAAAATCCGAGTTTAGAGTGTTTGAATGTGTCATTTGACAACTTCTAACTAACCTCAGGCATGAGACTCCGGCACCAACCGCCACCTACCCCACCCCAGGCTCTCCAGGGATCGATGGCTCCTCAAAACCAACCCCAGGTGTATTTGTGTTTCATAGCTTCTCTGAACCAACCGCTGGCCACTCTGGAAGCCAGACCCTCTCTGTCCAGTGATTTAACCTTCCTACTGTCTGAGAGCAAATGAAACTTGGACGATGTCAATGCCTTCCATTTTGGCATGAAACGACACTTGAAGAATGCAACCCAAGCCATTGGACGGGTCAGCACAACAGGTTGAGGTGAGCAAGGAGTGCTACAGCTGAAAGGAGACGTAGGAATCTGGGGCATCCACCGGATCCCGATGAGTATGCCCATTGAATTGTCTACTATTCGATCACAGTCGAATGCTAAGTATATTCGATCAAATGTGTTGGACCTGGAGAAACGTGGATGGCAGGAAATGATCCTCTGGTAGGGATGATGCATCTCGGAGAGTAATGAGGATTTCCACCAACTCTGTCTCAAGGTGGACCTGCATCAGCCAATGGCAGCCACAATAATTGGTGATGCTGATGGGTATAAGATTGAAAAGGGCCACCAGGGAGTGTACAATGACTTGGTCCATTGGATTGGCATGCATGATAGGAATCTAACCCTCGGGCAGGCGATGGAGCGCTTTGCAGCATTGGACATTCCTCTCGACAAGTTGCAATCCAGAAGTGGCACCAGTGCGAACACTACCCCAACAATGAAAGCTTCAGCTTGGAAAATGGACCCCAAGAAAGGTGGTACAATTGGCACAGCTGGCACAGCCAAAGACGACGGTTTAACCGGCTAGAACTGTGGCCAGGTAGGTTGTTTCTGCTGCAACAGTCAAAACTGTGAGATGATGAAGATACTACTCAAACAAGCTTTGGCCGGCAAAGATGCCCCAAAGGCAAAGTCTGGACCCTCATGCAAGGACAAGAACAGGGAAGGTGCACAAACTGATCAAAAAGAGCGTGAATAGCTTGCCGAGAGGAAAGAGGCTAAGCAGGAGATGCAAAGTGAGGCAGAGAACATGTTGGAGAGTCTTCCAGACTCTGTATCTGATGTGGGAAAAGGCAAAAGAGGTCAGTAGCTGCTGTTCTACCTCCCATAATAACACTGTCATATATGGTATCATCAACAAAGGAGGGCAAATTGGTGCCAGATAGTCAATGCAAGTTTTTCACCCATTACAAACACTTGAAAGTTAGTAAACTAGATAACTCCATGGTCAACCTACTAAGGTGCAAAGGAAAAATATAATACCAAACTAAAGAACAAGAGTGGAGCACCAACAAGGAAAGAGTAGAAAAGGATGATAGTGCGTCTGAGAATTATGTGGGTCAAAGGTTCCTTCATAAAGCAAAACGCCGAGGGGCCACCTGGAATGCAAAGGATGGAAGATGGATGATTGTGGAGATGGCCAATATCCACCCAGAGGATGGAATAGAGAAGTGCCAACAACTCAAACTGAAACTATGACTTGTTGTGTTATATGTCTATGAGGCATCATTTATGGTTTATGATGTCAAGGGGTTTCACATCATGGTAGGTAACAGATGGATGTGTGACGTGATCATCTGATATCAAATCAACCATGTCAGTAACGAAATCTGGATTGCTGAAAATCCCTGGGAGGAAGGAGAGAGAGGCTGAGAGACTGCTCACTCGGCCTACATCCCTTAGACGTCGACGAAGAAATGGTGGAACACCCCAGATTCCTGGGCATCCGCACGATAAGCAAGGCTGACCAAAAAATCATATCTGCCTGCGCATTGAAATGGGCCTTTTGAATCAAAGTGTACCACTGTGGTAATGGCGAGACATTTCCCACGGACAAACCACCAGGTGAGTTCCAAGAGATGTTGACTGGATTCCTTGGGCTCTTGAGGGAGCGAACTTATTCAACCTCGCAGAAATGAAGGCAGAACAATGTCATGATTCGGATGAACCCGAATGGCAAAATACTGTTTCGCTCCCCATACACAATGTATTCACACAAGGTAGAACATACACTTACGCAGATGGAAAAGACAATTCCCTGCAGTTGGAATCTGCCCCCGTGAAGTGACTTCACCTCACCAGTGCTATTTGTGCGAAAGCCTGACAGTATACTTTGTATTTGCATACACTATTGCTCAGTAAACGCCATATCCTTCATGGACAGTTACCATCTCCCACACATGGTGTACTGTCTCAGCTGCATGCATAGTTCGGACTGGTCCACGATTTTTGACTTCATGGCTCCTTACTATCAAATTTGCATTGCAACGGCCAACAGGCTAAAGATGACCAACATCTCGCAATTTGGTTGGTACGACTCGCGAGTCCTGCTGTTTGGCCTGGCGTATCCATTCAGCCAGTTCATGTGCATGATGAATAGCATCTTGGAGACAATGGAATCCAAATTCATCATTGTATAGCATGATGATATTGTGATTCATAGCTGTACCCTTGCAGAACTTGTGGTACAAGATAGATAAGTGCTTATGTTACTGACCAAACATTGTCTAAATGCCAAATGTGCGAAATGTGCCTGGGCTTGTCAGAAAGTCAATTTTTGTGCCTTTGACATTGACAATGATGCCATCCACACCCAGGAACATAAGACCATTGCAGAAATGCATAGGCCTCAACCCGAAAATAGTAAAGATGTCAGAAGCTTCCTGGGGCTCAACAGTTAGTATACAAAATTCATTGAACACTATGTACACATTGCAATGCCATTGAATGCCATCGGTGGCCCTTGGCAAGGAAAAAAAGATATTTGGCAGCGACATGGAGAGCAAGGGAAGGTCAGGGGCACTCGATTCACCTGGGACAGAGAATCCCAGCATGCTTTCGACATGCTCCAGAACACACTCCCCAATGCCCACATTGTTGTTCTACCGGACCCAAATCCACAGATTGCTTGCACATTGATCTTAGGCAATACTCATTGGGTGTGGTGCTCTTCCGGGTCTAACACAATGCAGAGAAGGTACTGTCATATTTCTGCCTTAACATACATGACAGGGAGATGCGATACCCTGCATTCGACAGACAAATATTGGGTAGCTGAAACTCAATAGTATAGTGGAAATTGAAGCTGGATGGAGCCAAGCAACAATTTTGGTTCACAGGGACCATGAGACATTGCATTCAATCCTCACACAATGACACCTCCTTGTACATCAGATGCATATCCTGACAGTCCTCCACAATTCTAACTGGGAGGTCAAGTACATCTTGGGTGTCGAGATTCTGGTCACAGAAGCATCCCCTTGCCACCCTGATATCCCATGGGAACGAGGCAATTAAATCGCAGCAGAGGTTACTACGCCTGGAGAAGCGATTGAGATCAGCAAGGTGGGCATAATTGATGACGAATGGTTCAGGCCCATTGCACATTCCTTGGCCAACACCAGTCCCTGCTCCCCACTATCCACTGCATCTACCAATGCTCACACATTATGGGTCAGAGCTGAACGGCTCAATTCAAGAGAGAATGGCCTAGCGTGGTTATGTGGAGATCGGGAAAGAAGCTAGTTGAAAAAAATTCTAGGGCAGAGCTGGAGGGCACAGAAGAAGGGGTGGAGATAACGGAAAGGGAAAAGGGGAAGGTGGAAGAAGGATAGGCAGAGAAGCAGGAAGATGGAAAGGGAGAGAAGAGAAGATGGCTGTGTATTCCAATGAAGATGCAATTACAAATCCTCCATGAGGCCCACAACACTCCAGCAGAGGGACACTTTGGTGCAGCCTGAACATACTTGCACATGACAGACCAGTATTTCAGGAAGACAATGGGGCATGACATGGAGATACACTGTGCCTGCTGCCACATATGCGATTGAACCAAGCACCGAAGCACGAAACTGATGCGACTCCTACCTCCAGTTCTTATTGCAAAAGGCCCCTGGCGGAGAAACAGCATCAACTTTACAACTGACCTGCCTGTCTTGGGAAATGGCCACAACTGGATTGTAATGTTTGTCAACCGTATGTCAAAGGGAGCACTTAAGCAAGCCTGAACAAAAACAATGGATGCCCAGACCATTGTGCATATATTGATCTACAACATTTTTCACCTACTTGGAGTGCCTCGAGAGGTTGTAACAGACCACACTCTATGCTTCACACCTGACTATAAAAGAGAAGTTGCAGGGATTCTGCTGACGAAGCTAGGTATTTCAAAGGTGTTCGATCCCAAAACAGATTGCCTTGCTGAGAACTTGCACATACTGCTCGTATCATATTTGTGTCCCTCAGCAACTGACGACTGGGCCAATTGGGACGTCTACCTCATATTTGCGCATTATGGTTACAATTCCTCAGTACACTTTTCGATGAAGCCAACACCAATCGAACCCGATCTGGGTAATGAGCTGCCTTTGCTGCTTGACATAATTGCAGACCCCCAGTGGCTGCTGGTTGATGAATACACAACAACCTTAGAGGGCCATGAATTCGTCGAACAATTGCTGCACCTTTTACAAGTCCCTAGGGATGAGCTGCCCAATACTCAAGATAAACAGGCGCGTGAGGCTGATCAGTCACAACGTCCAATCGACCCTGCCATCACCAGCTGTGAGAGGTGTTCTAGATATATTGAATCTGCCAGCCACATACGCCAATGGCAGCCGTATGCGATGCAAACTGATGCATCCTGACATTGACGCTTAGCACATCGTCTGACTACACAGGAACACCACCTAACTAGACCACCCAATCAATATGATAATCCATGATACAGTTACAATCTGTAGGGTCGAAGTTGACCGCGTGGATGATGCTAGAGTCGCCCGGTAGCCGCTGCTACCACCGCTGGTACAGAGATGCTGCAGAGCAATATGTGCTATTGTCGAAACAATCAGAAATCACCGCCCACCCACTGGTGAAACTGGTCGCGAATACGAAGTGAAATGGGACAGTTGGGATGACTACGATAACACATGGGAGCCAGAGGAAAATATTGCATATGCAAAAGAGGTTGTGAAGCAGTATTGGAAGCACACAGGCGGGCGACCAAAGATGAAGAGGAAAGCAACACAGAAGAAGGCATAAGAGGCATATTACTTTTTGGATGTTTCAGAGATGTTACAGAAGCAGGTATGAATTTGATTAGGGTATTGCGTTTCTTTGAGAAGTTTCTCAAAGATGATTGGAGCTGGTTGTGATGTAAGTGGACAGCTCTGGTCATGCTAAAGTACGGCTATGCTGCATTATTGCAGCTCTGTGGGAGGCTCACTTGCTAGTTAGTTCAAGCAAGATATCAACTTAATTGTCAATGACATTCACTTCCATATGACATCAGCAAAAAACATTTCCGTCCGGGCGGAATGGCTCCGTCAGAGTGGACGCGCTCCGTCAGAGCCTGCAGAGACACCCCGGTGGCGGACTACTCCGTTCCTGGCGTCAATACCACGCATCGCGTAGCATATAGCCCTCCGATCGCCATTTCTCCGTTTCTTCTCACTCTGTCGGTCTATACCAAATACACACTCTATCATTCCCATCTTTTGATCTCACTCGCTCTTTCTACGATTTCTTGGATCTATGCATTTGCGTGGATCCTTGCAGCCGGGTAGTATCATATCTTCTCACCCTCATCCAACGCTCCTCGAGCCAGGTTGACTCTTGATCATGGCGTGGAGAGATAGAGAGGGATGACTTAACATCGTGTTCTTAGGTGGTGGTAGAGGAGATGGGACAAATCATCATGAGAAACTGGGACTTAAGAGAATTTCGTGTGCGAGTCAATTGACCATCCCCGATACCGCAGGTATGAGTCCCGATCCGGCGTGTAATACCACCGATACGAGGTCTTCCCAACCCAATCAGGCAAGTCGTACCCCTGATTTCTCATATCCGCTCATATCCTCCACATCGTTCTCATCTTCATCCCCCATCTCTCGCTTTCTCATCCACATCTCAACCATCATCGCAGAACACAAAGTTAGGTCTTTCCTCTCTATCTCTCCATGGCATGATCATGAGTTGACACTGAGTACAGCATACACCGAGTACAGCATACACTGAGTACAGCACTCAAAGATTGTTTGTCTTCCCTTCATTCTCATGATTACAAGTTGACCCCTGAACGTAGCTTCAGCTTCCGGCGTGCCTCCATACACGATCGACCGCCATCAGCCAGCTCTCCATGAGAGCTCAAAGGTAAAGTCACCTTGTCACATTCCCACGGTTGCGAGTTAACTAACTGCTGAAATACAGTTTCAGCACCCGGCGCGCCGTCCATCGACCGCCTCCAAGTACTTGTCCAATCTCGCTCGATCACGGCCTCCAACTGTATATTCAAAGTCGCTCGATTACGGCCTCCAAGTTCGCACGATCACGGCCTCCAAGTGCATCTCCAAACTTGTTCGATTACGGCCTCCAAGTGCATCTCTCAACTCGCTCAATCACCGCCTCCAAGTACATCGTTAATGAGCGACGGCGGGTGTACGGAGATACAGGGGTAACTGAGGTGGACTGAACGATGGGGAGTACATATTAGCTATATAGATACATAGATACATAGATGAGAATACAAACTGAATGCATAAGTTTTGAAAATCGTTGAACAATAAGTAGTAGCTATGATTTAACATCGCCAGGCGTTGTGTAAACGGCTTCAGCATAACTGCAGCTCCAGCGAAGAGTGTAACACACGTGTCCTTCTGATGGTGCGTAAACGTCACCACAAAGTAAAGGAGTACGTATGCAACGTGACCTGTCGCCTGGGCTATGGGCAGCGTGAAATTCTCCATCAGAGGGTACGAGGTTCCGTCAGAGCCGTCAGAGCGGTCCGGAACACCGGGGTGTTTCTGACGGAAATTAGAGTTGTTGCTGATGGTACAGGGAGGCTATTTGCCCACAAGGGTTGCTGCAGTGAATTTTGTGGGGGAATACCCTTGACAAGTGTGTGAATATGGTGGAGAATGACTATTCTTGGATTGTCAGTGAAGAACTAGCATGGTATCACAAACACTAAATTCAGTACCTCTCCGCCTTTTAATCGTTCAATTAACTACACTTCTTGGGCATACTGCACACACTTCAGCCCTTGAACCAATCCAGGTGGTTACAATGCCTGGAGTGGTGGATACATTGAAGACTGTCATCAACAAGATGAGATATGGGTCTGACTTCAAACTGGTGAACCTGTTGAAAGCGGAATATGTGAATCTCACAAATGAAGATCTGAAGAGAAGTATTGGCAAGCGAGAAAGCCGATGGATATTCAACCTTGTGTTATATAATAGCTTATCAAGAGTGAAATCTACAAACAACAACCAACTCTCATACAATTGATGGAGTTTTGGGATTGTTGATGATTCCCATCAGTACAGGAGTAAAAGCAATATTGGCTGACAAACAGCAAATAAAAGTGAGAATTGGATTCAAACTTCAAGTCACTGCTATGCCAGGATTCCATTCACTGATTGACTAGTACTACCAGACGATGTGCCATATTTCAGATTTGTTTCACAATCGACAGGATGATACTGTGATTGAAAAGGATTGTCCGGAGGCACTGTATTGCGTTACAAAGAATTTAATGCACGCCGTCCACACGGAAGACAAAGAAGCTGAAACGATTGCGGAGCTCCAAATGATATGATTGTAAAGCTTTTGGATGCTCATAAGGTGGTTAGTATTAAAACTGGTGAATGGAAATCCACTCATGTGGTTACTAAAGAACAATGCACACTACATTGATTACGTGTGGGCTCACAATGTGCAGGCCAAACTGATAACCCTTGTGGAAAGATGCACTTCATAATGTGCCGCAGGAGTATGGTGAGTTCACAAATGGCAGTTGGTGTGTATTTTGTTGGTGTTAAGTAACACTGACGATCACATCTACAATATAGGACAGTTGGATGGTGAGTGGCCACTCCGTCCTTGGATGGATTCTCTGATCATATGATTCCTGACAGATTTCTTTGTGCAAATGATAGTCATTGGACCTGCGGAGTCTCCCAAGGTGGAACATGATGAATAATCAAGTGAGATGCTGCTCCAGGACTAATTGCAAATTCAACACACACTGCCCAGTGCATCTCCTCTAATAGTGCTGGTGCTCAATTGTTATCTGTCTGGCCCGGTTTGTCAGATTAAGCAGTGGCTGACCGAGTACTTCGCGGCTCATCTGGACAAATTCCACATATATGGGGAAATGAACAACCATGAATGCACTGAAATGATGCTCTAATCTCAGGATTCACTGAATCCCTCCATTCTTGTTACTACACCCAAAGTGGACAGGACTGCCCAAAATCCTAGAGCAGCATGGCATGTGGTAATGACACAAAAGTTCTGAGTATTAAATGAGCAGTACCAGGCAGTTGAATGAGTTGTTCAGCTAGGGCAAAATAGGGTTCCACACGTGTGATTACTGAATATGGGTTCTGGTGGTTATGATAACCATGTGACTGATCACCAACAACACTCTGGAGTGGCACAAATTCAAGCTCTACCTAGCTTCATGAGTTGACCGAACATGAATGCATTGGTAGTTTACCGCATACCATTGTATTATGGGAACTGTAGGAAGTGGCTGACAGACAATGGAGACTTGTTGCAGTCTGATGAACAGTCATCGTAGATTATTAGTATGGTGAAATCATGGTATGCCTCTTTGGAGACTCAACCAACCTAATCTTCTCAACTGATACAAATAGTCAAGCACAGTCATTTGTATAGCACACTCTACTCCATAAACAATTCATATCTGTCTGTCAATTTGAAGTGAATGCAATTCTCATGTAGAAACTGATGTTTCTGAAATCAGGATTGGTTAGAGTGGGATATCATTCATGTTCTTGATTATTATAAATGACAACTGTGAAATGATATTCATTGATAAGCTACAATTAAAAGTTCTAGGCAGGCCATATCTCATACTCGCCGTTAGTTGAATTAGAGCATATGATTCTGCAAAGCGCTTCGAATCATTCCTCAAATGCCATGTTGAGGTACATCAGAATTTCGAACCCAGTTATGAATTTCAAAACCGACGGAAAGATAAAAGCATAAAATAACCTGTTCCACATGCACTCGAAAATCCTCTATGCATAGCTTGAGTCTCACTATTACAGAACAAGTGCTACTAATTTGCCAATCTCATTAGACTTTAATCATAGTCAAGGCATGATTCAGTACCTGTGTCAGAATGTGCGATACGGCTCACATAGTTGTAGCAAAGCCGCGGTATTTGCTGGCATACAACATAAGTTCAGGCACTCCTCAGATTTGCATCCCACTGAGTCAGATAATGGGACATGGCTTGGGTATTCAAGGCTAAGCTGCGACTTGTACTGCCTTGGATATCAATGCCTATAATCAAAGTTCATGCACATATGAGATATGCAATGCAGTCCAGTATGAGATTCTTGAATTGATTGGGAGCCAACATTGACAAGGTACTATTCATCATGGATGTATCATTCCAGCCCAGGCATGCATCAGAGCAACAAATCAGGCACCAAAGTGCACGTACCCAGATCTGTAGTACATTATATATTTTTGTTTTCTTCATCTGCATCATGTTTTCTTCCCCTTTGACTCTCTGGATGCAGTGCACACAGAGTGCCCATCTATTACGATGCTTCACCTCTTGGCGCAGATGGTGGATCCGGCTTTGTCTCTGCTAATACAACAATCCATTCTCAATCAATATATAAAGACCACTGCTATACTATCTTAAGTGTCAAATAACATATCAACTGTGCATTGGAAGAGGGTTACCACCACCCACTAAACGATCAATGCACCATTTGGCAAAGGAGTAATCTCACTTAACTTAGTTTCAACTAAGTACGATGTTTCGACCAATGCTTCCAAATTGATAACTTTCTTCTCCAGATCGGAAAGCACAGGTGTGTCGAATTGAGAATCGCAAGAGACATATTGTGCTTAGAGACTCCGCAAATTGCCGGCCACTCCCACTCACCCTATTTGCCACACCTACCCAAAGAGGCCTGTGTCCTGAATACGTTCAGTGCAGACTTACCTGGATTCTAACTAAATTTTTATTCAGGCCACCTAAACCCATTTCTCAGAATAGACTATATGGACCAATCTCCATCAAGATAGAGTTCAAAGAGAGAAAGTCTTGGAAGGTTGAGTTATGAACAGACAGCTTTGAAGAATGCAATTAACTGTCCAAGTAGGGCTAGTCTGCAATCCCACCCATTGAATCCAGCATAGCCATGTAAATCTTAGTGCACCTCAATTCCTCCAACCTTCCATGCAATCATCCCTTTGCCTGCTGTAAGATGATGTCTCACTATGCATTCATACCATTATATATAAGTTTCAACCATAACTTTTATAATAAGTTAAAAGCATAGTAGTGAGACTCATACTGAATGTGTGATTTAACATTGTGTGATTAACTTACTAGCAGGCACGAAATTTGAATGTGAGTGAATATTTATGACCTATTCGTTAGCAATCTTGGCATTGATGAGTACTTTATTCCATATGATTACCCCAGAATCTTGCATTGAACCTTAAAGTTCTTTTTCGGAACCTGTATCTCTTCTTTGAATACCACATTCTCTCTCTTTTCCATTCACTGCAATGTTGTTGTAAAGGTTATTCTACACACATGGCTCAGATGAATGCATAGATGTGAAATTGTACTTACAATATTGCTTTATAGACCACCTACAGAGCCGCAGCATCCTAATACAATGGAATATGATGAAAATAATTGTATGCTTCTGGCAGATATAGTACATACTGAAAGTCACAATTCTCCCCTGTCGATGATGGACGCTGTATGACTACTTGCAACTCAACCATCGATCACGGTTTCAAAAATATTCCGTTCTGCAGATTTGCAATGATGCAACAATTCCATGCCTTGGGGTCGCCTCAAATACTCGAACTTTTACACAAAATTGATAAGCTTAGTGGATTCATCTGCAGGGGTACATGTTCTCATTTAATTTGTCAGTACTCCATTTAGCAAGCACTGGGGGTTATTTATTGTTACAAACCTTGCTAATGTCACAAGATTTCTTCTGGTGTGTCTGGTTCAAATTCATCTGCTTCAATTCTATGTGTATTGGCATAAACCAACAGCCAATTCTTGTATCCAGATGTAGAATGGTTGATAGAAGTGTGAACTTTCCGTATTAGGTATCAATCTAGTCTAGCGGAGCTAACAACATCATAAATTGCAACTTTGGACTGCAATCATCAATACACATATGAACCATTAAACTCATATCTTCAGAACCCTTTCAAGGTATTTCTCCAATTGCATCCTCCTCAACTGGGTGTAACTTCTTGCCCCCTATTGTTCCCATTTTCTATTGTACATAATCCTCTATTTAACAATTACACACTTTCTCCAACATTCCCCGACATTATAACTACATTTCAGCAAATGAAACCAACACCCAGGCAGGAGCAGAATCACTATACACGAAAGCACCATTCAGCACACCTTGAGAGAGCACTCGTATTGACGACAGCAGCATATCTTCCTTGTCCATCAAATGTTTCCCTTCCAACCATCTCCCTTTATGCTTCATACTGCTGATTACTAATGTCCCACAATATATTAGTAAAGTGGTATAATAATACCAATCAGGAGATTTGTGAGGATGGAAGTGAGAACACCAGAGAGTACACCTTATCATCCAACATCAAAGATGATGATGCATACCACCAACTTGAGGTCCCACTTCTTGGTCAGGGGTGTCAGGACAAGTCATAACTAACTAAAAGAGTTGCACTGCAAAAGACACAAAGCCATACCAATATTCTTATAGCATGTCCTCCCCTTCCAATTTCCCAAAATCCAGCTGGGGCATAGGCACCACCATTGCTCAAATGCCAAAAGGCAACCCCCCTGAACAAAGTATGTAAGTCTGACTGTGCACCACCTACCCAGGCATTCCCACTACCCAAGTCTAGCGGAGACGAGAATGTTCCAGCGTGCAAGGCCAGTGGAGATCAGAACATTCCCCATCACCGTCAGACTCCTTTTTAGGTAGCAAAAAGATTCATGGGGGCAATCATATTCACAAAGACTGGTTAGCAAATGGTATCACATGACAATAGTGATAGCAATGGTTCCAAATCAGCGGTTCAGTTCCATCTCTAGGTTGGAACCACACTGGAACAGTTGCAATGGATTATACCCCATCAAAAAACCAAACCACACCGAACCGGCGGTTTTTTGGCCAGTTCCCCAATTTCACCAACTCTGAAGTTTGGCTCCAATTGAGTATTTGAGTTCTGATTGTATCACAATATGATATATACGTAAATGATGCAGTTTCGCATGTTCTTTCACCATCTATTCTCCATTTTGCAAAGTGATCAATATTCGTTAAGTTGCGGTCAAATAACGCCAAAAATTCGGCGTTTTTTGCAGTGATGCAATGAATATTGATTGGATCGCAAAGTGGAAGACAGGAGGTGAAAGAGCATGCAAAACTGCATCTTTTACGTATATATCATATTGTGATATGTTTAGAACTCAAATACCTAATTGGAGTCAAAGTTCTGAGTTCGCGAAAATAAGGCTCTGCTGTATTTAGAACATAACCAAAAAAGCCGTGGATTGATGTCCGGTCCGGGTAACAACCCCGCCAAGACAAAGCTGGTGGGGTTTTTGGGCCGGTCAGGAACTGAACCAAACCGTTTTTCTGGTCCAAACCTGGACCGCTGGCAGGTTACCTGGACCTGTTGCTTACACTGCTTGAGAAGTACCCAATGGTTGAAGAATCTTGGAATCAAGCTATTGAAACTCAGCATTGTCAGCAGGTATCAGCAGGTGCACTGGTAAGTACACCATCTGTATGTCAAATACTCTGTAGTCCATTCCCCAAAATAGATTGGCAAACATCAGTGGCAGTAAGTTTTGGATTCTGGTTATTGCTTCACAATCAGACTTACGATATTAGCAACAACCCACAATGTATGATGGTTCATCTCATTGTTAGAACCATTCCAGAACAGCTGTCAGAGGGAGCTCGATGAACTGTTGTCCATCATTACTGGTCGTACCTGGGTTCTGTAATGGAGTTGCAGTTTCACGCTAATCAGTTTCTGTTTGACAATGGTTATCTATCAATGGTCATAGAAATAAGAAATCATGGTTCACCCAAATGGAAGTTCTGGGTTTAATATACTATCAATTCATCTTCACAGCTGGTAGCATGGAGTGCCAACTTACTGCAACCATGTTCTTTCAACCTCTTGCTCTGCAGCCTTTAGTGCCGGTGGCCACTGCTATTCATTATGCACTGCCTGCATATGCCAGTGGACAGCAAGCCATGGTTATCATTTCTCAAGATGAATATCAGGGTACATTTTGCCCATCCCATGGGATATATGTCATTCTGGAAACCACTGCACTCATTAATTATGCAGTAGAGAGTAACTTTTCACCATCCCCTCTGCAGCACAACTCCTGAAGTAAAAATGTTTATCAATCCTGGTTAACGCCTCTCAGCCAAGATTGACACTCCTCTATTTCATTCCGCACTTTGCACCTCCCCATTTTGTACTCCCAAGCTGCAAAGGGAGCTTCTCAATCTACACCAGTGCTTCTCAGCCTGGATTGACCCTCATGAACTGCATACCATCCAACTTACCCCACTTTTCAGCCTGCCTTGACTGGGATTGGTACTCCTTATTCCGCATTGGTGCTACTCTTCCTGGATTAGCACATCTCAATTGCATTCTGTACTCCATACACTCCCCACTGCTGCGCCTTGGTTTCTTTGGATGCTTTGCTGCTGCGATAGGCACTCTTCAATCCCCATTTGTTCTCCTCTGCCTAGATTGGCACTCTTCCATTTCATTCTGCACTCCTCCAATACTTTTGTGTACTTCTGATTCCACACAGCACTCCCCATCTGGCATTATGCTTTTGCTGTTAGTTGCTCCCATTTTTCATCCAAATATATCATATTGCCTTTCAAACTCCCATTTGCATTTGCAGCCATGTACCATCTCATTTCATCTGTATCAGATATCACCAATCCAGCCAAATATCATTGGAAATCAATTTCATCAACTGGCCAGGCATGAATTACCAACAAATACATGTTGCACTTCGAGCTTCTTTCCGCTGTTGATGTATTCCGCGCTCCTGCTTTGGTTGGCCCTGATCAGGTCGGGGATGTAGTGGATGACATTAACACAATGTACAATTGATATCATTCGATCACTGAGTCAGTTGGTTGTTTCAGTGTACCTGCATTCATATTGTATTCACTTTCCTGGCTCTCTAGCTAGTTAAAGTAGAAAGTCAAAAAATACAATGATTCCAGGCGATGATAGCTAGTATAAGTACGATTCAGAGGTGATATGAACAATGATTGATGTATCATACTGGTTATGGAGGACAACCGCCTGCTTGTGCCATTCCAGAGAGGCCCAGATCACCCATGCATTCCTCTGAATGAATATCCATCAGATCCCACACATCTTTTAGAGTAGGCTTGTAATTCCTGTAATAGTTCAGTGGCACTGCGATGTGCTTCCAAACATCCCTCCAGTGCTCTAATGTGGTTTCAAACCTATTACAATCACCATCATCATACACCTGTACCAGTCATCAGCAGTGCACAATACTGCAGAGGATGGCAAGAATGCCTTCTTACGGTCTGATTCTCTCTTGAGATTTTGACTTCTAAGTTTACACCCCACCTCCTCGCGCTGTAAGGCCGTATATCTGTATAAGACCGCGTAAGAGATTATACGGAATGAGACGTTTCCACAGGTGGATGTGGTATTATGACAGAGTAGTAGGTAGGAATGTGATTTGCAGGTGTTCTCAAAGAGATCGCGAGTCGTCTATATGTAGTTGTGGTTACCTGGCCCTGAACACATCTCGTGCCATTGGCCAGAACGTAATCATGACTGCCATTACATCATCCACCCCCTTTAGGAGCAGACCCCCTGGGCTGCCGCAAACATGTATAAACAAGGGACAACCCAGAAGTCAAACAAAACCCAAATGCTTATGCCTCGATACGACTTGAATCAGTCCCACAACAGAACAGTACCCTATGAGCCGGCTCACGGCGCATTCCGTGAATGGGGAAACTGCGCCTCCAGTGGTAGGTGGCCAAAACCAGTGCCAACACAATTAATACTGCCCCGATATCCATTACATATAACAAAGTAAAACCCCATACGAAATATTCAATCCCACGCCTCTGAGTGAAATGACCATCGAGGTTTCCTTGGATTCTATCGGTGAAACTTATCAAACAATAACTACGTATTTTCAAGATTCACAACAGGTTCCCAGCTAGTCCATATGTAACAGCGACCTGCCCGGTGTGCGGCACAATCGAGCGTCATCCAGTGTCGCTTAGAGTCGAGAATCCGGTTGACTTCCCATTTGTCACAGTCATCAATGGTCCTCTCTTGTTGTTCTGCTGGCGGCTGGCTGATTGTAGGAGGTGTATCATGGTCCAGCAAAGCAATATGGAAGATAATGTGCTTCCGCATCGTATGTGGAATGTCAAAGTTGTAAGAGTTCCTATTGATGACCGGACTTACCATGTACAGTCCTGTCCCTTTGTAATCCAACATCGTCAAAGGTCGTGTTGTTTGGAAGTGCTGAAGTGGAAGCAAAATCTTATCTCCAACCTCGAAAACAACCTCTTTGCTGCCCACACATTTTTTCTTATGGGCATGTGGCTCCTGGAAGTCCTTAGAGTGAGTTGTGCGAGTCTCCTCCAAGCCAGCTGCGAAAGGGTCCGTTTGGATTTCAGATATCAAGATAAATGGTTGCTTCGGGGCCTGAAACTTCATCACCAGATATTCGTGGTAATTCGCCCAGGATGGATTCATCCTTGTAGTCATGTGCACTGCATGATTGTAAGCACATTTGGTTAGCACCCAAAGTTCATCCCAATTGTCCTCTGCATAGTTGCAGAAAGACCGGAGATACTGCTCCATCATCTGGTTTTGACGCTCTGTCTGCCAGTCTGTCTGTAGATGGAAGGCTGTCGAGAGCCAATAATCAGAACTGAAGTGAGAAAATACCCAGGTGCAGGATCAGCTTGTAAACTGGGTACTGCGATCTGAAACTGTGTTTTCTGGGACACTGTGCTTGCATATAACATGTTCAAAGGAGAGCCAGACGAATTGTAGCCAGTCGATATTGTTCTGGCACAGTAAGTAGATTGCCATCCATCATAGTCGGTCAATGATATTAAGAATCCTGGTCTAGCCTGTCTCCAATGAATCTGCCAAGATTGTGACAAAGTCCATCGTGACTCATTCCCATGGCCGTGATGGGGTCTCCATGGGCATGTCGATCCCGTGCCTGGCGTGCTGAGGAGCCTTGAGCGGGTGGCATATTTTGCCGCCGCTGACATACTTACATAAATGAGACTCCATGGCCAGCCAGTAGAACTCCCTCGATGGCAGCTCGGCAGTCTTACGATCTCCAACATGCCGAGACTCAAAGATGTCATTGAACGGACCAACCACTGTCCGTGTAGAGAGTTGACCTCAGGAATGTGTATCCTCCACTTGGAAGTCAAAGCCCCCGCGATGATTTTCCATTGATTCTCGTCTCCCGCGGTATCTGTGCCATCTGCAATTGGCCTATCAGCTGGATTCACCGAGATGTTGACAGCGAAAGGGTCGGAAGCCTGGGCCGTGATGATTGGTGGGATGAGATCATTGCATGGTTCGACTGAGACAGTTGCCAATAGTTCTGCCACAGGGCTGTCATAGCCAATCTCATAGTTGGGTTGTCTGGACTGGCCATTGGCAGGGCTCACGCTGCCTTCATGGTACTCGATGACAAAGTCATATGCTGACAGTGGTGCTGACAACCTGTCTTGTCCTATGCACAGCACTTTCGAAATCTGGAAGTATTCAAGATGCTTGAGGTGGCACCGAATGAATATCTTGTAATTGGCTCCCTCGAGGTAGTGCTGCCACTGTTCGATTATTGCCATGATGGCCAATAGCTCCCAATCATGAGTGTCGTAAGTCTCTTTGACTGGAGAGCACTTCCGGGAGTAAAAATGGACCGGCCTGAGAATCTCTAGAACATCATACTGATTGAGAATGCCTGCATTTGCAATTCCACTTGCATACATTTAGAGAATGATTGGCTGGCCCAGATCAGAATATGGCAGCACGACTGCCGCGGTGAAGGTTCTGGTTAGTTTTCGAAAACCCAACTCAACTTCCGATGTTGATTCCCATTTGACTGAGCATTCTGATATCTTCCCGGGAGATGTGTTTGATTTCTCTAGTATTTCTGTCAGAGGAAGGGTCACCTTGGCATATATCTGGATAAATCTTCCATAGAAGTTAGTGAATCCAAGAAGCAGCTGAATGTCACTATTGGATTTTGGTGTCAGCAAGTACTCAATTGTGCAGATACGGTCCAATTCCACACTGACTCCTTTAGGAGTGATATCAAATCCCAGGAAGCCGAATTCCGACAGTCTGAATTGACACTTCTTGGCAATGCAATAGGCACAGCATTCCTTGAGTTGCTACTGCACTCGGTGCACATGCTCCTCATGCTCCTTCTCATTGGCCTAATGGATGAGTATGTTGTTGAGGTAGCATACCACGAAGTCATCAAGGTATGGACATCAGCAATCATACATCTAAGGCTTGAACGTGGCCAGTGTGTTTGTTTGCCCAAATGCCATGTCCTGGTATTCAAATTGGCTGGAAGGCTTTCAGAAAGCCTTTTTGTATTTTTCTCCTTCCTCGATCCAGATCAGGTTATAAGCACCATCGAGGTCCAAGTTCCTATATATCTTTGCCTTGCACGCATGGTCATGTATTTCGAAGATTAACAGAATGGGATAATGATTATTCACTGCCAGCTTGTTCAGCCCACAATAGTTGACACAAAGTGTTAGTCCCCCATTGTTCTGTTTCGCAATGAGAATCGGCACCTCCACCAGCGAAGATGATCACTGAACCAACCTGTTGGCTAGATTTCCCATGATATAGGCCTTTCATGTCCTCAACTTGAACTCTGATGTATTGTAAATCCACCCATATAGCAAGATGTAGCCAGGCTCCAAGTCAATTGCATGGTCGGTTAACCAATGTGGGGGATGTGTCCCCACCTTTGCTTTGCTGAAACCCTCCAAGAATTCTCCGTATATAGCAGGGATATTTCTTCCATCATCTGTAGACACCATCTTTGTCGTTGTGCTGGCTCCATCTGCAAACATAAGTTATCAATTTTTAACAGATATTGAGAGGAAAGTAGGAATATCCAGGAGCCCAGATTTAAAACGGTTCGCCCATAGAAGGGCAAATCCCCATCATCCAGTACTCCCTTTGTGTTTTGGCATGCCGGTAGCCGTTATTCAAAGTTCCCATGTGGACTCGCTTCTGCCGCAACAACCGCAGTTGCTCCCTGCTGTTCTGTCCAGCGGCAGGTTCCTATATCACTCACCATCAGTGATGCCTTCCATGTTCACTCTCAGCGGCTCTGTACAATCCCCCACTCGCAGGAAGAATGTCCCGACAACCTGCTGACTGGCCAGTAAATCTTCGAAGGTAGTTGCTCTGCGGATTTGAATATCTGGGGTACTGCCGCCTCATTCGGAACACACCTTGTTGCAAGCCATAAATCCTGGTATATTCCCACCGCATTCCTGATAGTCCACCCGGTCCACCGTAACCACTTCCACTCCCTCTCTGTTTCGTAGAGCTGAAAGTATTCTGCATCACCAATCGACATCAGGATTCCTAAACTGGAACCAATGCAATCCCAAAACCCAGTTGTGAGCCCGCATGGGCACAACTAGCACCTCCGATTGTTGAACCTGTGATAACTGCTCCATATACTGAGCCATGAATGCCATTTTTCGACATTCAGTCACGTCAGCCATTACCTTGGCATTGAGGCTTACAGTGGTGAAAGATGTTGGTTCATCCAGCAGACCAAGCCGTTTTCACACTGTCAGTGCCATAATGATGCTTGTCACGCCGCAATTGATGAGAGAATGCACGCATTGCATTTCCCCACTTCGTTCTGTTCTAAACATCTTCTGAATAATATGGGACTTGTCCAGTCTGAAGACGCTCCATACGTACTAACTTGAGATGAGAGTTTTTGGGCGGTCCAACACAACCATTGAGTTCAAAGCGATCCAATGTGGTTGTATGTTGTCCATCGTCGCCCTCAATGTCTATATTTTCAACCTGTCTTTACCCATTTCCACCGCGCCGAACCACTACCGTCAGGCGAGATGCTGAGAGAGGTCGATGAGTCCATCGGCTGTTCAATGTAGAAAGATTGCCGTCATTTGAGGTGGTGTCCTGCGTCGCCGTTCGGAGGTTGTGTCTGGGCCGGCAGTGGCAGTGGGGCACCTTCTTGTGAGTGTTTCGTGCAGAAGCTCATGGTGTGGTTCCGTGATCTGCGTCCTAAGCAAGTACCCGCAGAATGTCGGCTCCCGAAGTTCTCCTTTGAGACCCATCGTGCTGACGGTAAGGCTGATGATCATCCTCCGCCACCTGATTTGCTGTGATTGTTCGATCACCATTGGCTGGAGTTACTGCTGTTTGTGTCGGCAGCGTCAGAGCTGGATGGCCGGTTGCCTCGTTTGCTGCCTGTGGGAGACAAGTCCGTAGGCTGTTTCTGCTGCTGTTGTTGCGGCTGCTGGTGTTGCTGCTGCTGTGGCTTCTTTGTTTTCTCGACATGTGTAACTTCTGAGGCTGCAGCCGTATTGAGGAACTCGTCCAATGTGTCAAATCTGTCACAGGTGGGCATCATCAGTCCAACTTTGTACTTGAGAGAGTTGCAGAGGCCTGCCCAAGCAATATCATAGAGGAATTCTTTGTGCTTCTGTAGATTCCACCCAGCCTGTCTCCAATTAGCTTTCAAATGATTCGCATAGGCTCTGACCAACTCTTGTAGAAGTTGCATGAGTTCCTGCATGAGCCTGCTCACCACCACATGACATTGATCATTGTCCCTATACATGTGGGATATCTCCTGTAAAAACAGGTAGAAGTCCTTTAGGCATGGGAAGGATTCTGCAGATAAGTAGCCAACCCCTTCGAAAGGGTCTGTCATCACTGTCCCTCGGAGTGCCAGGATTTGGCGATTCTTCAAAGCCTCCGGGAATCGGTCGAGCGCATTTGCACCACGGCGGTACCGTACAGGGTCAACCATCTTATAGATATTCGTTTTTGGGCCTGTAGTGCTGCAGTCAGCGCGCTCGTTGTGTTTGGCAGCCCACAGTTCCCCTTCGCCAGCAATTGATCTCTGCATGGCTGTCATCCTCTTCCATTGAAGCCGCTGTTTGGCTTTCCACTAGGCTTGATGTCCGAGCAGCATTTCCAGCATCAACCGGTTTTGAGTCGCCAAGTCTAGATAATCCTCCACAGTAATCGGAGAACTGAGATCAACAATATCATTGTCCATCGGGCTATCTTCGTCTCCTTGACCTCTGTGGTGATTATCAAGGTCATTGTCAGGGTCATTGTCAAGGTCATTGTCATGATCAGTCTTGGCCTCAGGTAGAATTGCTGGAGTAGTGCGATCAGCTGTCGATGTCGCCGCCTGCAGAGTGTCACCTCTATGATGGATCTCGGTGTCAAGCATTTGAGTTCGGGTAAACTTCATCAGCACAATGTAAATCGATCCGGAAGCGACACGCAAACTTTCCAGACACTCCGGTAGCCCTCACCTGTGCTTCTAAGTACTTCCAGATGCTCCCAGGCCCCCCTGGAGTTTTGCAATGTGCTCTCAGACTCTGCAAGAGCGATCTCAGGTGCTCCTGAAAGAACCAGCAGTTATGGAGGTGCATTCAGGATGCTACAAGATTTGACTATTAGAACTGTCAAATTGTGGAGCTACTGAGATTTCTGCGCAGGTCTGCGGGAAACTTCAAGATCACCTGAGACCTCAGCGCAGAGTGGCAGGGGACATCGAGAGCAGCTGAGACCTCTGCGCAAGCTCTGCGGGAGACTTGGTGCCATATTCTCACTGCAGTGGTTCTTATGGATCCACAATGACAAGGCATTGTGATTATCATACACGTCTTTGATACAGTCACAAGATTCGCTACATCATAATACAGCATGTATTGTCTAAGTCTCTCAATATACATACATCCAGAGATAACGGAGATGGACACTGCGACTGGGAGTATATTTTTCGGTGACCCCGGAGCAGAAAGACATGTCATTATACGAAATACACACTCTATTCTTCCCATGTTTCGATCACACTTGGTCTATCCATGATGTCGTGGATCCACACAATTGGGCGGATCCTCACGGCCTGGTAGTGTTATATCTTCTCACCCACATCCTACGCTCCTCGAGCCAGAACCAATCCATCTGAAGCATTCCCTTCAGATGCCATGTGAGGTGCGGTGGAATGTTGATGATTGGCTGTCTGCCATCTGGCTCGACCGATTCACCACATCGTGATCAAGTGAACTTAGAGATGCACTCCGAGGGAGTGATCAAGCAAGTTTGGAGATGCACTTGGAGGTCATGATCGAGCGGGTTTGGAGATACACTTGTAGGCTGTGATCGAGTGAGTGTGGAGATGCACTTGGTGGTGGTGATCAAGCGAGTTTGGAGATGCACTTGGAGGCCATGATTGAGCGAGATTGGAGGAGTACTTGGAGATAGTCAATCTGGAGGTGGTAGTGCGGGAGGGAGGCGCGACCTGAGTGGAAACTGTATTCATCACTTAACTAGTAATTGAGGGAATGTAGAGCATTGAGTACAACATGGTCTGCCGTGAAATGAGAGACTCACTGCGAGGGGGTGACAGTCAATGGTGGGATGATGCAGTACGCGGTGTATGCAGTACTCAGTGTATGCTGCACTCGGTGTTAACTGTTGCTCGTGGCATGGAGAGATAGAGAGGGATAACTCAACTTTGTGTTAGGAGGTAATGGTAGAGGAGATGGAACATATCATCATGAGAAACTGGGACTTCAGAGAGTTTCGTGTGGGAGTCAATTTACCATCCCCAATACAGCAGGTGCAAGTCCCGATCAGGTGTGTATTTACTCAGTTACAAGGTCTTCCCAACCCAATCAGGCAAGTCATAACCCGGATTTCTCCTATCCGCGCGTATCCTCCACATTGTTCACATGTTCATCCCCCATCTCCCTCTTTCTCGTCCACAACTCTACCATCATCGCAGAACCCAAAGTTGAGTCATCCCTCTCTATCTCTCCATGCCATGATCATAAGTTGACACTGAGTACAACCATTCACCGAGTACAAGCATATACCGAGTACAACCATACACCGAGTACAAGCATACACCAAGTATAGTATACACTGAGTACAGCATCCACCCAAGATTGTTTGTCTTCCCTTCATTGTCATGATTATGAGTTGACCCCTGAATGTAGCTTCAGCTTCCAGCGTGCCTCCCTACATGATCAACCTCCATCAGCCAGCTCTCCATGAGAGCTCAAGAGTAAAGTCACCATGTCACATTCCCACAGTTGCGAGTCAACTAGCTGATGAATAAAGTCTCAGCACAAGGCGCGCCGTCCGTCGACCGCCTCCAAGTACTCGTCCAATCTTGCTCGATCACGGCCTCCAAGTCTATATCCAAACTCTCTCGATCACAGCCTCCAAGTGCATCTCCGAACTCACTCAATCACGGCCTCCAAGTGTATCTCCGGACTCGCTGGATCATGGCCTCCAAGATTGCACGATCATGGCCTCCACGTGCATCTCCAAACTAGCTAGATTATGGCCCTGAAGTTCGCATGATCATGGCCTGCAAGTGCACATCCCCAAACTCATGTGATCACGGCCTCTAAGTGAATATCTCCAAACTCGCTCGATTACGGCCTCCAAGTACTTGTCCAATCTCACTCCATCATGGTTTCCAAGTGTATATCCGAACTCGCTAGATCACAGCGTCCAGCTGCATCTGCAAACTAGCTCGATCATAGCCTCCAAGGGTATCTCCAGACTCCCTTGATTATGGTCTTCAAGTTTGCACGATCATGGCCTCCAAGTGCATCACTAAACTCGCTCGATTACAGCCTCCAAGTTCATAACATCATGGCCTCCAATTCCATCTCTAGGTTCACTAGATCGTCATTTTCAGACGCACCTCGAATTGCTCTCAAGCACCGCCTGTAGCCCGTCCAGATATTACATGTGTAGATGGGTAGCTATATACATACATAGATGAGAATACATACTAAATGCATCAGTTTTAAAAATTGTTGAATAATAAGTAGTTGCTATGATTTCCAGGCACACTGGCAGTGTTCCCAAAGAAAATGTTGTTTTTCCCAGACTGTTCCACTGTGATTCGAGGTGCTCCCAGACACGTCACAGGGGCTCCCAGGCTATTTACCAGCGCTCCCAGGGTTGCAATTGGTGCTCCCAGGCTTGTGATCGGCGCTCCAGGCTTGTTGCAGGTGCTGCCAGGTGCTTCCAGGTGCACCTAAAGTTCTCTCCGGCACTCCAAAGTGTTCCCAAACTTATCACAATCACTCTGATGGTTCTCCTGTACCTGTCATCAGAGATCCCAGTTACTCTGAAAGCCAGCCGGAATGCCCTCCTAGTGTCTGATACTCCCCTGAAATTGACTCATCTAGGTTTACACTCCACGTCCTCTCAGACACTCCTGGAGGCTCCCAGTGACTAACATAAATTTTGCTGATGGTCTTGGGAGGTATGTTTTTTGATAAAATGCATTATGTTACGGCGACATGTCGAAAGGGGTAAATTTTGGATCCCATCGGCAAAATGTATCGAAATGATTCAGCGTGATAATGGTGTAAGGACGTATGAGAGTATATGGCCATGTATGAGAGTATGTCAGAAGATACAGTTTCACACATGGATATGATAGTATAATGGAGTCATTGACAGGTACGATTATTGCTGGCGATGTCAGAGAGATTGTCAGTCATGTACACAACATTGGGGTTACCTGGCCCTGGACATGTCTCATGTGATTGGTGAGAACCTACTCTTGACAGCCATTACATGGATTCAAGCTTCAAGTTACAGCAATGCCAGGATTTTATTCACTTTTTGATTGGTGTTATCAGATAATTCAGCTGTTTTGATTAACACCTGATAATCGAGAGGATGTTATGGTGTATGAAAACCGTTTTGCCAAGGTACTGTATTCCATGGTGAAGCATTTGGTGCATGGCATTCGGACAGGAAACGACAAAAGTCAACTGGACACAGCAAACCGAATAATCCGATATGGAAATCTCTGGGCAATGATGGGGTAGTCAGAATTGACACTCACGAATCGGAATCCACTGGATGTGACACTAAATGAGAATGTTAACCTGAGTGATCCTGAATGGACTCAGGAAAAGCAAGCAAAGCTGAAACCCCTTGTGGAATGATACACTCTGAAAGGTCCATCAGGAGCATGGAGTGTTCATAAATGGTGGCTAGCATGTTTCTCATGGGTATTAGAATACACTAATGATCAGAACAACATTTCAGGACAATGGTGCAATGAATGGGTACACCATACTTGGGTGGATTCTCCAATTTTCTGACCACTAAAAGACGCATTTTTGCCACTGCTTGCCAATGCCCAAGCGGAGTATCCCGAACCTGATGCAGATAAAGCATCTGATGAGACGCTCCTGCACTGACCTGAAATGCAAGAAAACCCTTGCCCAATTCAACTCCTCCACAAATGGCGGAGCTCCGTGGTCAGGTGACCGGCAAAGTCTTTTATTTGAATTGGTGGCTCAGGGTGTTCTTTGCAGATTGTTAGGATATTGTCTTGTTGTATGTGAACATGGGCAACAATAAGCATACAGAAATGCAGCTGAAATTCCAAGATTCACCTAATCCATCCCTGTTCATAACTACACCCATCGTGGGTGGGACTGGCCTATATCTTACAGCAGCAAACCATGTGGTGATAACTCAAAAGTTCTGGGTATTGCCTAATCAGCACCAGCTATTTGCATGAGTTGTCTCGCCGCGGCAAACCAGCACTCCACACCCATGGCTCTTGAACATGCAACCAAATAGTTATAATAGCCAAGCGAATAATCTCCACCAGCACTCTGGGGTTGCACAAATTAGCATCCTACATGGCCAGATGAGCCAACCAGACATCATGACCTCGATGATATTCTGGATTGTGGAGTGTTGCGAGGACCTTAAGATGTGGCTTACAGAGTAAGGAGACTCTGTGACATCAGATAGTAATGAATAACTATAATCAACAGAACTGTGAAATCAGAGCACGCTGCTTTAAACATTCAACCAACACAATCCTACCAACTGATGTAAAATACTCGAAGAGTAAGGTGCTTCTGTGGATTAGAGTAGTATTGGGGTTGAGAATTTGATTTCATTGCGTGTTAGTTGATTACAATGATAAATATACAAGATAAAGTTAATGGTAAACAGACATTTGGTAAACCGAAACACAGTCTCATTTTGATGATCATATCTATGAGGAACAGCAGTGCACCAGTGCAATGGTGGAGATTAGATTGGAAGTCGTTTCAGGAAATTATTGACCAAGTCAAATTCCACCATGCTAGATATTGGTCATTGTAAGAATGGTGTTTAAAGCTGCAGGCTATCCTCATCTTCATCACTTATGGTTGGTGTGGAATTGTCCGGATTTGAATTGTTTGTTAGTTGCATATTTCAGGTGCGCCTGAACCTCCATGATTGATTCAAATTATACATGACTGATATAATTCAGGTGCACCGGAAACTAGAGTCATGAAAGGATTCAGGATATTCAATGAATCAATCAACAGTGGTGCAAAAATTACTGTCAATTGCACTGGTGAATCCTAGTCACTTCTCAACTCTTATTTTGACAGATTCAGCACAGCATGTTCCAATCAACCTGGCATATATGTACCAACTCGGTGATATTGAGTTGATATGTCATGTTTCCAGACCTGGATGTGTATTTCAGTTTAAACCGAAGAATAAGCTGCCGAGAATTTCCTTGCTCATAGTTGACCTCCAGACATAACTCAGATCCATCATTGATCTCATGTTTTGTGGTTCAATATTTAGTTTTTTCTGTCGAAGGGGACGATGGGCAGCAGGTGGGAGCTTTGCCATTTAACCAGCTTGCCCGGCAGCGGAGGTGTTGTTTATATACTCTGTCATACTCTAATTAAAGTGAATACAGTATGAATAAAACAAAAACAAAGAAAAAAAACAACTCAGATCCACTCTCCAGTGGAGTTTGATAGTCTTAGATTTGACACTGCACACATATTCGAGTTATAATGCCAATTTTCACAAGGAGCCAGTCATTGTTATCATATGATACCAGTTGCAGTCAGGCCTCTGAGCCGTTGTATATCCACATCATAGTTCCCTGGAACGATTCATTCTGCTTGATTCCAAGCATATTTTCTTCCTTTCTGCCTGCATTTGAATCTGTATCTGCCAGCACTCACAGTTTGTCATGTTTTGGACCTTCTAATTGTAGATGGAGGCAGGACATCCTGCTTGGCCCAAGCTAATAACTGAATGTATATTTCATCAGTATGTAAAGGCTGGGGTGATAATGCGATCATTCTCATGCTCCGTGTCAACTCATCCTTCAGCGGAAGGTTTGCACCACACACTAACCTGAAATGTACAGCCCTGGGGTATAACTTACCACAGATATCTGCATATTGACTAAGATGTATGTTCGGACATTCATTTTCAAGATCCACAAACTGACATCAGTCATTTGGGCTCCATAATCTAGCTGCATTTTCAGAAAGAGTATCTGAAAAGGCAGATATTGCTCAGTGACTCTGCAGATGACCAGTAACTCCCACTCACCCTGCATTCCACACTTTCTCAATGAGGCCTAAATTCGCAATTCTTCTAATGCAGACTTAACTGTATTCTAACTAACTTGTATGTTGGGGCTGCCAAAAGAACCATATCTTGAGCTGGATTATGTGAACGGATTTCCATCGCATCGAGCCAGCTTGACAAGATGGAATCTCCATGGTAGTCTATACTGAGTGACTCAAGCTGTGACCGGCAGCTCCTCCCCATGGCAGATCTTGAAACGCCTAAGTTCATGATAATTCCTCAAGACACCATATCTGATCTCCACCAACTTCATATGCCACGAGTGCATGCAGAACAAATCATGATGAAAGCTTGAGGTAAGAAAAGGCAGCTTCTGCGAGTGCAAATAATTGTCAAGGTGAGGCGAGCCTGCAATCCCAGCCATTGGATTGAATCCTGCATGCCAGTTTAATGCTCCCGGTGTAATGGGCTGGTTCCGGCGTCAGTGGTATTGGTAACAATAATGTGATATGGTAATCGGAACAGGGTACTCGAAGTTCATATTGAGGGAATCAGAACAAGTCAAGAATCAGAGCTGTCTCAAAGTCGTAATCTGCTTTGCAATACAAGAGAACAAGTAAACAGAGATGAAAAGGATATCCTCCAACACCAAACAACCTCGCTTTATATACAGTTTGCCTTACTCCATCGAATCGTTCCTCATGCTTCGATATACCATTCCAATCCTTCACCATGATCTTACCCACCACCCCACAATTCCTTATCAACAAAACGACACCACATCATCTGATGTCGCAACACCTCAGACCACTTCCTCATCATGACAAAGTATACAGCCACCACTACACCAGATTTCCGCACTTTCCCCCTGCGTCTCCCAATTTCTCCCCCTTTCCATAATCCCTGGTCTTTCTGTTCATGTGAACCAATTCCTAAATATCATCCCAACCTTTCACTTGTACCCCGAGCCGTGACACGCTGCACCTTAATTGACTCGAACTGCATGCTTATCGTTTGTCTTCCCACTTTCAGATCAAACCTCGTGATGGATTCATATAGTCTATACACCGCTCTAAACCCCAACATGTATGCTAAGTCAGCATTATAGCATTCAGACTCATGACGAGGAATGTCTGATTAAATGATGAGCTGTTTACTTAATATGATACCCAACATCATAATGTGAGTGACTATTTAAGACGCATTTGCTGGCAATCTTGGCATTGACCAGAACTGGAATTGATTAGATTACCCTGCAATCTTCATCATCCTACCTTACAGTTCTTTCTCTAAATTGTAACCCCCATTTGCAAACCCGAATTTACTCTCTCTTATACTAAACTGTATGACTTATTGTGCATTCAGCAGGCACAGACTGCAGAAAGTGATATTCTGTACACAATATTGCCTAATTGACTGCTAGCTCTGCTGCAGAATCCTAACACAACAGAATATCATGGAAAGTGGGTGTCCATCTGGCTGATATTCTGCATTTGGAGATTCATATTCATTCACTCTCAGCAACAACCTCAGTTTGAACCCTGATAAGTTCAGCTCTTGCCACTCACCAAGGTCCCCAAACTCTATCCAAGTTCTACAGATTCTCAACATGCTGACAATTCTGTGCCATAAAGTCACCCCTCATGTGCTCGAACTAGAGGCACACTGATGACCTTCGGTAGAGTCATATCCAGTGGCCGTCATTTTCAATCAATTGGTCAGCACTCTGTAGCGCTGGCTGTGATAGTTAATTAGTAAAACCGGTCTTGTTAATTTCGCGAGTTCATCAGGTGCATCAGGTTCAAATTGAGGTATATTCTTGCATCAATTGCGTACTTGGATATGACAGTGCTAAAATTTGTAGTTGGGGATATGAGATACCACTTTCATCCACGATATTAGTATTAACCTCTGAAATGTCTTTTGGACTCTTTTCCTAGCTTTCCTCGAATTGCATCCACCTACACTGTGTATTATCCTTCAATGCACTATGTTCACATTATTCTTATAAACTTCATACTGTATCTGCCAAAATATATTTGTCTCCACATTCCCCAACTTCATCAAATGGAATTTACTGCCAGCCAGGTGAGAAATTACCATTCACAGAAGAAACAGGAAGCGCGGCTTCAGAGAGCACTCCCATTAAAGCAGACAGCGAATCTTAATTGCTGATGATACATGTGAATTTCCTATCCTGCCGTGAAGTATTGTGTTGTAGATGACAAATATCTGTGTGATAATTGTGATCAAGTAGGACGACAACGATACTCATTCCGAGATCAGTGATGAGTGAAGTGAAGTCCCTGGAGAATCTACCTTGCCTTCCAATATCGAAGAATATGATTTGGATGACGAAAGACAGGTCATACATCTAGCACAGTCGTAACACGATATGACCCCACATACCTGAGGGATTCCAGTGCCAAAGAAATGGAGCCATGCCAATACTGTCATTGCACGTACTCCATTTCCAAATTTGCGATATCCAGCTGGGGCCATAGCACCTTCTTTGCTCAAATGCCAAAAGTCAACCATCAAGAGCGTATGCGAGTCTGACCACATACTCACCCAGGCACTCCCGCTTCCCAAGGCTAGTGAAGCCCAGAATGTTTGTCAACCAAAGGCCAGTGAATATCAGAACCTTTCCCAACACCTAAAGGCTACATTTGAGGTAGCAAAAAGGTTCATAGGGGCAATCGTGTTTGCAACGACTCCTTGGTCAATCAGTTAGAAACAGTGGTACTCGATGGTTGACCAAGGTTGGAAACTTCCCATTGAAGCTTAGGATCATCGGCGCGCATTACCAGATGCTCCTGTAGGTACACCATCTGTGTGTCAATTGCCCAGTGGTCTATCTCTCAAAATTTATCCACAAACATGAGAAGCTGTGGGTGTGTTATTATTCTGTTTAATGCTCCTCTATTGGACTTATAACATTGAGTAAACCCCAAAATATACATATTTAAACTAAGGATTAGTACAACTTGAGGTTAATTGGCAGAGGGAGTTTGCCGAAGAGTTGTTTGTAGTTTCTCGTTAGATTTAGTCCCATAGACTGACCTTCAAATCCAGGTTAAGGAACTCCTGTTTGATGATGCTGATCTCTGAAAGGTTGTGGATGATATGAAATCCTGGTTCATGCAAATGGAAGTGCTTGATCTAATTTACCATCAATTTCTGTTCACCACCAATAGCTTGGGGCACTAGCCTACAACTTCCCAGTTCTTTCAGCCTCTCACTCTACAGTCTTTGGTACCAGCAGCCGCAGCTATTCATTGTGCGCTGTTTGATTATACCTCTGGAAAGAAGCGTCTAGTTGTGTTTTCTCAAGATGAATATCGAGGTAAATTTTGCACTTGCACGCTGATAGATTATATTTACCCATCAGCTACTGATTTCCTCAATTACACATGGTGGGGTGCATCATACCACCCCCCCACAAATGGTGCTCCTCCACTATGATAGGCACTCCACAATTTCAATCAGCACTCTTCAGCCTGCATTGGGATTTCAATGTGTCATTCTGCTCGGCATAGCACTGTGTTGGTGGGTGCTTCTCAATTACATTGGCACTCCTTGATGTCAAATTGGAGCACCTCTAGTATATGGCAGACCCTTTAACCCATTTGGGCGCTGCTTCACTCTGATGGGCACTGCTCTGCTGCGTAGGCACACCTCAATCCCAGTAGGGGTTCCTTCGCCTGGATTCGCACCAATGATTTCAGTCCATGCTCCTCCATCACCTTCTGTACTCCCCATGTCCACCCTGCAATCTCCCCATTCGGACACTCCTCTTTACCTGGTGGCGCACCTCTTTTTCCCCTGAGTTAACAATTATTGCCATTCCAACCCATCGTAATTCATGGCTGGCGAACATCTTGATACAACCTCGGTTAGATATCGAAAATCGAGTGAAACAATGTTACAATTCAATTTCACTCTCTGGCCAGGTCGGAAAGATTAGCAAATACAGGACCCGCCGACAGCGTCCTTGCGCTATTGATCAAATGTGTGTTCCTGCCTATGTCGGCCCTTACAAGACAGGAGTTTTAGTGGATGATATTGACATGATGTTTGATTGATATCAGTCAATCGCTTAGCCGGGTTATTGATTAGGTGTACCTGTCTTCATTTTTGAATCTCTCACCCTGTTCTTGGGTTCCTTAATGTCGCAATGCAAAAGTCAGACTTTTGAATGAGATGTTGGGTAGTATAGTATGATTCAGATGATGATAATGAAGATGACATGAATCATATTCACTGTGGAGGGTACTCTATTGCTTGTGAACATTGCAAGAGTCTCAGATAACGCCTGCAGTCCTCTGAACGAGTATCCATAAGAATCAATGCGTCTCTCAGAGTCAGTTTGGGATTTCCGCTTTCGTTTGGCAACAGTCCCAGGTGCGCCCATACCTCTCTCCACCATTCTGACATGCTCCCAAACTTATGACAACTACTCCCATGGAGCTCCACAAGCGTTCTCTGGCACTTGGACATGCTCCCGAACATATCACAACTACTCTCATGTTTGTCGCATATAATGTCGTCAAAGGTCCAAGGTGTTTGGAATGCTGGCCGGAATCACCTTCTACAGTCTGATTCACCCCTGATATTGATGCTGGCAAGTCTACACGCCGCATCCTCTCACATACTGCTGGAGGCTCCCAGTGACTAAAATACATGTTGTGGATGCAGACATGCACTTGGAGGGTGTAATCAACCAATCTTGGAGAGGGGCTTGGGGGCCATGATTGAGCGAGTTGGGAGATGCACTTGGAGGCCATGACCAATCAAGATGGGAGGAGTACTTGGAAACAGTCGAGCTGGAGGTGATTGATCAGGAGGCACTCGATCAGGAGGGAATCGATCAGGAGGTGGTAGATCAACAGGTAGGCATGGCAGGAGCTGAGATTCTATTTATTGGTTAACTTGTAATTGTGGAAATGCAGAGAATTGCATACAAAAATGTCCACCGAGAAATGAGAGATGAGAGACTGGCTGGGAGCAGGAGACAGTGGATCCTATGATGATGCAGTGCGTGGTGTATGCAGTACTCGGTGTAACCAGTACTTGGTGAATGCAGGACTCGATATATCCTGTATTCAGGTTTATCCCATGTACTTGCCATGGAGAGCTGGAGAGGGAATACTTAACATCGTGTTCCTAGGTGATGATAGAGTGGAGGACATGAAAGAGAGCAAAGTGTGCAGATGAGCAATCATCTTGAGAGACCGGGACATAAGAAAACTTCGTGTGCATGTCAATTTACAAATCCCGCTACTCCATGTCAGATTCCTAATCACGCAGGTAATAACACTGATACCAGGCATTCGGAAAGCAATCCGGGAAGTCGAACCCATGATTCCTCATATCCTCTTCTATCATCTATATCATTCCCAGCTTCATCCCCCAGCTCTCCATCTCGTCCATGACTAGTGTTACCAACCGTTCCAGTTTACCTGGCTTTGGTCCAGGTTGGAACCTGAACTGAGACCCCAGTCCGGGTTAGGAACCACCAACGGAACCGAACCGGGTGAGCAGCGCTGGGTTGTGACTTGGACAAGGCCGAACTTTGGTGGATTTTGGCCGGGTTGGAACTGGACTGCGGTTCAATTCTGCGGCTCCTACAACATTGGCTCTGATCATGTTTTCGAGTTCTTATTGTATCACAACATGGTCTATACATAAAAGATTCAATTTTAGGAGCTCTATCACCCACTGGTCTCCAATTCACACTCAGATCAATATTTGTTGAGTCGCTATGAAGTAACACTCAAAATCATTCCCAAATCGCGGGTTTTCAACAGCTACACAACAAATATTGCTCAGACTCAGAATCGGAGATCAGCAGGTGAAAGAGCTCCTAAAACTGAATAATTCACGTATAGATCATGTTGCGATATGACCAGAACTCAAAAACCTGATTGTGGCAATAATGCTGGGCTTGGGAGGGCCAGGTTTTCTGGTGGAAACCGGCCCAAAAGCAACAGTCCTGGTGTTTCGTGTGGTAAGACCCATTGGAATGGTTCGGTTGCGGTTCAAAACATAACCTGGAACCGTTGTGAACACTATCCACCACTCTATCGGCATTGCAGGACACAAAGTTCAGACATCCCTCTCCATCTTTCAATGGGATATTCCTGAGTTATAACCATGTACAGTATACACTGAGTACAGCAAAGAATGACTACAGTATGCACGGAGTACTACTGCATCCACCAAGTAGTCTCTGTCTTCCCTTGATTCCAACAATTACAAGTTCACCCCTGAATGTAGCTTCAACTTCTGATGTTCCTCCCTACAGATCAACCACCACCAGCCACCTTTCCATGAGAGCTCAAACGTAAAGTCACCTCGTCACATTCCCCCCTTTCTGAGTTACCTGACTGATGTATTGAGTCTGAGCACCCAGCACCCCTCCCATCTACCACCTCCTGGAGCATCTCCAAACTTGCTTGATCACTGCCATGGAGTGCATTTCTAAGATCCCTCGATAACTGCCGCCATGGGTATCTCTAATCATTCTTGATTGCAGCCTCCAAGTTTGCACTATCATGTCCACTCCAAGTGTGTCTCCAAAGTCTCTTGATCACGGCATTTTAGTGTATCTCTGAGTTCACTCCATCATCAGCTTCAGCTGCACCTCAAATCACTCTCAAGCACTGCCGGCAGGCTGTCCAGATATACCGTCTGCAGCTCAGCAGCTATACAGATACATAGATACATAGATACATAGATACATAGATACATAGTTGCATAGATGAGAATACACAATGATACATGAGTTTTAAAAATTGTTGAACAATAACCAGTAGCTATGAATTCCAGGTGCACCAGCAGCATTCCTTCAGAAGATGTTGTTGTTCCAGGCCTGCTTTACAGTCAGTCGAGGTGCACCAAGGCTAGTCACCGGCAGGCCCAGGCTTGTTGCCTGTGCTCCCAGGTGTTTGAAGACATGTCTCCGGCGCTTCCTGGTGCTCCCAGCCTTGTTGATGGCGCTTCCGGGCTCGTTGTCAGTGCTCCCAGTGACCAAAATTCATTTTGCTGATGCTGATCCCATAGACTACTCAAACAGCAAAATACAATGTTGCAAGTTTATATATATAGATCATAAGTTTGGTGTAATGATAGTGTGTATCCTTACTTTACAGTCAGAAACAGTTAGCATTATTCTATTGACTGCAAGTCTTGAACTGAATACAGTTATAATAGGTATAGAATGATTTGAAACTCATGAATCCAATATTTGCACTGGTTCATACTGGCTAATGTTCCATCTCAATTGGGATATCTGAACATATTTATCTAAATATATCTTCCAGTTCGTAACATTCGCTTCCATATATACTGCTTGAAAATCCCCTTTAGTACCATTATATCAAATTAATATTCATTTGTTCGATACCTATTTCGCAATACATATACAAATGTATTTACACTCTCCATTGAAGTGGATATATATGTGTGTCACACTCAGTATTTAGATGTACTTTTCAATCCGATATTTAATACTACTTTGTGCTAACTATTGAAGTTAATTATAATAATACTACTAGATGGACATTTCAGTTTTATTAATTGTCTGAGTTCAGTACAGCAAGAAGATAGTATTCAAGCAAACTTAAATACTATTTATATATCATTCTAGAGCTACAAGGCATACCAAGAATTACTAGATTTGTTGCTGATTGAAATTATAATATTTTATATAACTATATCGGTACTTGAAAGGTCAGTTATTATAAAAATAGGCTTCAGATGAAGTGCAAATTGAACATCTGTATATAAACGAAAATTCAAAATTGTAAGATTCTACATTCTCTTCGATTATTTGGCAAATAATTCTATAATTATATTATCCTAAACTCAGTTATAGTACAAAATTAAGTTATATAAGCAAAGTTCAACTCAAAGTATATATAATACAAAGAAAATCATCCAAAAATAATTTTTGAATATTGCTATTTATTACAATATTTTCAAGATTTTAACTGGTTTAGAAATACATACAATCATACTGTATTGCAATTTATATTGTGGAGTAATTATACAGTATAATATGATCTGTCAATGAATTTCAAAAATTAATAGTTGTATGGGAACTTATAGTTAAACTATTAAAAGTACTGAGTATGTTAATATATATGTATATTATCAACTACATTATTCTAAAACTTGATATACAGCTATCAGGCTATAGTATATTGCATATTAATAGATAATTTACTCATATTCAATGTTATTTAATATCAACAAGTGTAAACTCCATTTAGACATGGTACAATAATATATAATCAGTTTGAACAGAAGATATGTCTACTTAAAGAATATAATAATAAAGTAACTTTAGAATAGTAATGTATATTGGGGAAAAGGATAACAATATAGTAATCATTGATATTCTGAAGTAGAATGAATAATAAATAGCATTCTACAAATTCCACCTGTATATAATTATCTAAACTACTTAGTAGATAGTAGGAAGGTAAAGAGAAGTTTTAAAACAGTAGTTTAGCAAATATCTGCAAGATATAATTTTGAATGATTTTTATACTTCTGTAAAGGTGATATATTGATTAAATTGAGAAGGAAATATAACTATTGGTTATAAGTTTACTATTAATTCTGCATACATGAAATTCAACATACTTAATGAAATATAAAGTATAGTAGTAGTTCAACTACTTCAGTTTCAAATAAAATAAAGCTATACTTAGTTTTAACCTCAATACCAATATTGAATTTGCCACTGGATTACTATTTACTGTATATTACATATATATTCAGTTGTTGAAAATTCCTATTGGATGGCATCGAAATATATTATTTAGCTTTTCAGAATCAGTCTCTGATGTGTATATGTTTGACTGAATAGAACACAACCAACTGTTAATTATAACAAATAATATGATCTAACTACTATATGGAGGGAAAGAATGTGATATAGAGTGCGATATAGAAATATGTTATTAGTCTAATACAGATAGGTTTCAGCAATTAAGGCAGAAATATAGTACTTCATGTTTGGTTACATATTGGATACTTACTCAAATTTTTTGCCTATATTGATGGTATATCAAAGAAACAATGTTAATTGTTGTTCGACTATTATATTATATTTATCTTTGTTTTAAAGACTGTGAATAATATAGATTTATTTAAAGATATATAAATGATAATTAATTATATACAATTTAAATATAATGAATAGTTGCTTAAAATGTATTAATACAAAATTTCAACTATATTGGATACATACTAATATTGTATTTCTAATATATTCTTCCTAGAATAATACTGTCTTCCAGTTGCATGAATATTTATATTCGATGATTGATCATACATTCAAGTCCGCAATAACTCTTGAGATAATTCAATGAATTATTTGATGTGATATATGAACATATTCAACTGTATATTATGTTGATACAATATTTGACCAGTATCAGATAATCAGCACTTCATTTGATATATATCAATTGCTGTTGTTGTTATATTTATTATTCAATCTGAACACCATATCATAAACACCTTCCATGCCACCATAAGACAGATTTTCCATTACCATTAACTCTGTATTGCCGTAGACAACTATATTGTATAATTGCATACCATGTATTTGATCAATTATGGGAGTAGTTTGGCAGTGTTGTGTGCGTGTTACCATATGTCATAACTAATTACAGCACAATGGAAATCACATATACCATATACCCTGCAGCCACTGCCTGTCCGTAATTGCCACCATCACCACCATCACCATTATCATTACCAACATCACTATCACCACCATCACTATCACCACCATCATTGTCACCACCACCACTATCATTACCATCACTATCACCACCATCACTATCACCACCATCATTGTCACCACCACCACGATCATCACCATCACTATCACCACCATCATTGTCACCACCACCACTATCATCACCATCACTATCGCCACCATCACAATCCCCACCATCATAATCCCCACCATCACAATTCCCACCATCACAATCATAACTAACATCTTTACTACCAGTGTCATCACCACAATCACTGTCACTACCATCACCACCATCTTTGCTAGGTAGCTTCAATCCAACTTTACTTGATCCACAACTGTCTGCTTGAACCCAACTTGAAGTGATCATTAGCAGCCAGCATTGCTTGAACCCCACTTGAAGTGATCATTAGCAGCCAGCCTTGCTTGAACCATGGCCATAATATCCTACCCAGCCTTGTTCGATGACTACTATCCTTGCTCACCAGCACCTACCTGACTTCACTTGATCACTACTATCTTGTCTTACCAGCACCAACCTGGCTTGGCTCAATTAATACCGGCCATCTTTACTCTAACAACAGCTACCAACTTCAATCCATCTGTGCTCAATCACTACCATCTCCACTCCACCATCTCCTATTTACTGTCTCTCAATCTCCACCGGCCAGCATCATTTGCTCGACAGCCACCTGCACCTACCCCGCTTCGTTCAATTAGCACCATTTATACTTGTGAACTCCTACCTAGTTTCACTCCAGGACCCCAGTCGATGCATGTCAGATCCTGCCTGTATTTGCTCGATCCGCCTAATTGTTGCTCACCAGCTCCTGTCAATCATCACCAATTCACCAACAGCCATATTTGCTTGGTCATCGACTGACAGCCTGTACCCAGCTTTGCTCATTCACCGCCATCATTACTTGCCCACTTCACTCAGTTACTACCAGCCAGCTTCACTTGATCATCAGCTGCCAGCTCCTATTCAGCTTCACTAATTTGACCCATCTACACTTGCCAGCTGCCACCCAGCTTTGCTAAGTCACTGCAATCTATAGTTGCCAGCTCCTACTTACATTTGCTCAATCACCACCATTGTTGCTCACCAGCTCCTGAATAGATTTGCTTAATCACCACCAGCCACCTTCACTCAATCAATAGCTGTCAGATTGTTTTCATTTTCTCTCAATCTCCACCATCTTTGCTTGCCAGCAGCTCTCAATTGGCACCAGCCAACTTTGCTCAATCATCATCATCCAGCTTCTACCATGCTTTCCGCTATTAACACCATCTACCCTTGTCCGCTTCTTTCTAGCTTTGCTCAATCACTGCTGGCTATCTTCACCAGATCAACAGCCGCCAGCACCTACCCAGCTTCGCTCAACTATTTCCATCTATACTCACCAGCTCGTCTCCAGGTTTCCTCAATCTGAGCACTCTATACATGCCAGCACCTGCCTACCACCGCTCAATCACCCACCTTTATTCAATCCATAACTGCCTGGTTCTATTGGGCTTCACATGATCTCCACCAGCCATCTTCACTTGATTAATTACTATCCACTTTTACTCAGCTTCAGTTGATCATGTTTCCATTCCAGGTTCATTTCACTTGACCAACTCCATTCAGCTTGGTGTCTGCTTCACATGATTCTAACCAGCCAGTATTGTTTGAACAACATCTGCCCTCTTTAACTTCACTTTACTCAATTAATCCCAGCTCCCAGCCAGCACTTACAAATAGTTTCCAAGTTGAATGCGTGACCATATCAGTTGCAAGAGTAAGTCAGAATTGCAAGAGCAAGCATGTCAGAGTGGTGAGAAGGAGTATGCCAGAGTTGCAATGGTGAGCATGTCAGAGTTACAAGACTAAGAATGTCAGATTGGAAAGGATCAGCATGTCAGAGTTGTGATAGTGAGCATGTTAGAGTTGGGCAGAGCAAGCATGGTAGAGTTCCAAGAGCAAGCATGCCAGAATTCTGAAGCATTAGCAAAATGTATTTCAGTTACTGGCAGCCGCCAGGAGTGGGTGAGTGTAACGGCAGTCATGATTAGGATCTCGCCAATGGCATGAGACATGTTTAGTGTTAGCAATGGGCTTTACCCAATGAAAAAACTGAACCACACCTAAACCCGCAGTTTTTTGGCCGGTTCCACATTTTCTTGAACTCAGAACATTGGCTCTAATTAGGTATTGGAGTTCTGATAGTATCACAATACCATATATACCTAAATTATGCAGTTTTAGATGCTCCGTAATGTCCCATTCTCCAATCTGTGATCCAATCAACATTTGTTGAATCACTGTGACATGACACGGCAATATGGCATTGTTCGCAGTGACTTAAACAATATTGATTGGATCGCAGATAGGAGAATGGGAGGTCAAAGAGCATATAAAACTGCATAATTTAGGTATATATGGTATTGTGATACAATCAGAACTCAAATACTGAATTGGAGTCAAAGTTTTGAGTTCGCGGAAATGAGGCTCTGTTGAATCCAAAACCTGGCAACAATCCGTGGTTGTAGGTGTGGTTCGGGATTGGAACAACCCGCCACTGGGCGGTTGAGTTCCATGGCGGTGCCAGAACCGCACGATAGCCATGGTTACGGTTTCAACCCGGACTGTGGCCTGGTAACCCGGAACCTTTGCTAACACTAGACATGTCCAGGGCTTGGCAACTGCAACCTTGCATAGATGACTTGTGATATCTCAGAGATTGCCAGTGATAATCTTACCAATTTACTTCTCTATTACATTACCACATCCGCGTGTGTAACCATATCTTCCCATATAGTCTCATAAGCGGCCATATATGGATATCAGGCCTAACACTATTGTTGCTCTTAATCAATTTGATACGTTATGCTTGTGGGTTCACGTGATATACCCATTTTGATGAGTCACCACCAACTATCACATATTATGAAAAATCATGCCTCGAATGAAGTTTACCCCAACTGAAATGCAAATTACTGGCATCTATGAGAGTGATGACACAATGCAAGCAAGACCATCGACAGCCGAACGCTCTACTCCAGAAGTTTGACATGTGGTCAAGATTGATGATGACAATGTCGTTGACAATGACCTTGATGATGACCTTGGAGGTCAAGGATATAACGATTGCCTGATCGACAAAGATAGTGCCAATTTCCCTGTCCCAAATACTGAGCAGGATCGTCTACAATTGGCAACTCAAAACGGGTTGATGGTGAAAATGTTGCTGCAACATCAAGACTGGTGGAAAGCTGGATACAGGCGCGAACGGGAAAGGATGACGGCCGAACGGGAATGAGTGGCTGCCAACCGGGATCATAGGGCTGCAAAACACAGCAAACATGCCAAAAGATGCACCATAGACCCAAAGACTCATATCTACAAGATGGTGAATCCCGTAGGGTACTGTGGCAGTGCAAAAGAGCTGGACCAAGTTCTGGATGCATTACACTCAAATTGGAACTCCCACCACCCCCTATTTCCATGTGGTGGACCTGATCATGTCAAAGACACGATCTCACTTCGGAATGGCTGGACTGATCTCCAACACCTGGGAATCTGAAAGACAGCGATGACAGACCATTTGGAATGGGCAGGCGACTTGTCTGCAGAACCAGAGCCAATCCTACAGGACTTCGACCTCCTTGCACAGTGGCAGACCAAGGTTGATGGAGACCACAATCGATGTCGCGCGGCGGTGATCAGGCCGGAAACGAAATCCATTCCTCTTCCACATGGATCAGTCGGAGCCTATGCGAATCATTTGATAGCTAATTGGAGACTGACTGGGTGAAATCAACAGAAGCACAAAGAAGTCCTCTATAATATTGCTTGGGCAGGCCTCCGCAACTCTCCCAAGACCAATGGTTGACCAATGAAGCCAGCCTGCCGCAGTTATGACACCATGGACGAGATTGTTGATTAGGCTGTGGCCTCAGAAGTTACACACGTTGTGAACACGACCCCACATCAGCAGCAACTACAGCGGCAGCAACAACAGCTGCAGAAAAAGCCTAAGGACTTGTCTTCCAAAGGTGGCAAACAAGGCTACCAGCCATCAATTTCTGAGCAAGCCGATGCAACTGGCAGCAAATCCAGACAATCGGGATCAGCGAAACACAACACACCGCATGGCACAGAAGAATCATCAGGCTTACTGAAAAACGACACGTCTCAATGGAATTGTTCAAGCCAACGTTCTAGTCGCAAATGCTCATGGTGCAGAGCTCTGAACGACACGACGAGCATCTGCCCAATATACTCACCAGGAGGTGGCCCACCACCACCATGGCAGGACCAGACACTAATTCCGAACAGGGACGCATGACACCAAGTCAAACGACAGAAGTCTTTTGACATTCCACAGTGAATAGACACATATACCACTCTCAGCATCTGGCCCGCCCGGAGAGGTTCGATGAGGCGGAATTGGGATCAGAAACATTGGCAATATAGACTTTGATGGCAACGATGGACAGCATACAACTGCATCGGATCACTTTGAAGTTAAGGGTTGTTTTGGGGCACCCAAAATCTCACATCTGAAGTCAGGATGTATGCAGCATGTCTAGACTGGACAGATTCCATATTGTTAACAACGTTTTTAGAAGAGTTGGAAGTGGGGAAAATCAATGCGTGCAAGATCTTATCAGATGGGGCGAGACAAGCATCTGTATGGCACTGGGACTAGGAAAACAGCTCAGTCTGCCGGATGAACCTGCACATGTTGTGACTGTAGTCCTCAATGGCCAGAAAATGGCTCACAAAGATATAAGTGAAAAACCAGTAGTCACAGTTCACTATCCAGATCACATACCACCGGTTCAAGAATCGGAGGTGCTAGTTGTGCCCATGCAGGCTTACAACGAGGTTTTGGGATTGCGTTGCTACCAGTCCAGGAATCCTGATGTTGAATGGCAATGCGGACGACTTTTGGCTCTGCCAAACGAATGTGGAGCGGACCTAGTCGAACTGGACCTGGTAGAGTATCGGCAATGCCCTGGGAATGATCCAGGATCTATGGCTAGGGAGGAGGTGTGTTCCGAAGGGGGCAGCGGTATTGCAGATATTCAAATACTCAGAGCAACTGCCGTTGATGATCTACTGGCCAGTCAGCAGGTCATTATGACATTCTGCCTAAGAGTGGGACATTGTACAGGGCTTCTGGAAGCGACTGTGGGAGACATAACTGATGGTGAGTGAGATACGGCCCAGGTGCTGGATGGGCAAGCAGGGAGCAGTTGCGGTAGTTGCCGCAGAAGAGTGTCCACATAGAAACCATCAATGACTGCGACCGGCATGCTGAAACACAAATGGAGTACTGGATGTTGTGGCTTGGCTCTCCCGTGGGCGAACCATTTCATATCCTGTCTCCTTGAGATTCCTGCTGATCACTCCATATCGTACAAACTGAGAGCTAACGTTTGCACATGATGTTGGCAGTACGTGATGGATGGTGTCTACCGATGATGGAAGACATTACCCCGCAATATATGGAAAATTCCTGGAGGTTCTCAGCAAAGCAAAGTCGCAGACAGTTCCCCCTCATCGGTCAACCAACGATGCAATTGACTTGCAGTCTGGCTACAACTTGCCAAATGAGCAGATTCACAATCTATCTGAGTCTGAGTTGAGGATGTTTAAGGCTTAGTTCGAGGCAAATCCAGCCAATGGGTTTATTTACCAAATATCATCCCCGGTGGCGGCACTGGTCATCTATGCAAACAGACCGATGGAGGACAAACACTCTGTTTTGACAATCAAGTGCTGAACAAGGCGACTGTGAAGAATTGGTATCCCCAACTTGTTATCTCCGAAATGCTTGACTGTGTGTGTGCGGCCAGGATATATCTGAGGATGGATCTCTGCGTTGCTTATAACGTCATCCGGAACAAAGATGGCTCTGAAAACAAAACCGCTGTTGGAATGTATTACAGCCAGTTAGAATAGCAGATCAAGCCATACGGTCTAACACATGCACCGGCTATATTCCAGTCATACATCAATGATTTCCTATGGCCATACCTTGACAAATGTGCGGTGTGCTCCCTTGACAACATACTCATCTATTCGGCCAACAAGAAGGAGCGTGAGGAGCATGTGTGCCACAAGCTGCAGCAACTAGAGGAATTCGGTCTCTACTGCAAATGTGAGAAGTGTCAATTCGGAGTCTCGGAAATCACCCTCTTGGCCTGTGTTATCACTCCTAATGTGGGCAAATAGCCTCTCCATATGTATAGAAGTGAATGTCATTGATGATCGAGCTGACATCTCGCTAGAACTAACTAATACACGAGTCTCCCGCAGAGCTGCACTAATGCCACAGTGCAGCACCTAATGCCACAGAGCCGCACCATAACATGACCAGAGTCATCCAGCTACATCACAACCTTCTCCAATCATCTTCGAGAAACCTCTCGAAGAAACAAAACACCGTGATCTAAAAAACAAACATGCCTCCATGATGCTCTCAATCATCCAAAAAATGCCTGCTCCTCATGCCTTCTTTCGTGTCGTTTTCGTCTTCGCCTTTGGCCGCCCGCCCATTTCCCTCCAATACTGCTCCAGCATTTCTTTTGCTTTTGCCATATTCTCCTCTGGCTCCCATGTATTATCCTTCTCATCCCAACCTTCCCATTTTACTTCGTATTCCCGACTAGTTCCGTCAGAGCTTGGCCGGTGTGTTGCGATTGATTCGACAACGTAACTTGTGCCAACACGGCTGGTCTGTACTGGTGGAGGTGGCGGCCGCCAGACAATCCTAGAATCATCCCTGCGGTCAACTTTGGGCCTGCTGACGTTAACCGTGTCGTAGATCGTCATGCCGTTTGGGAGATCTAGTTTGACGGCGTTTCCGCATGATCATAGGATCTTCTATGGGCCAATTTGGTGTTGTACTAGTTTGAGTTGCGCGGGGTTGACATTGGCGTATGTGATTGGGAAATTGTGTGTATAAACAAATACTTTCGCACTGGCGGTGATGGCGGGGTCAATTGGGCGTCGTGACTTATTAGCCTCAGCCGTCTGTGTATTCTGAGCATTGCGCAGCTCATCCCTAGCAACCCCCAAAATGCGCTGCGATCGTGGGACAAATTCGTGGCCTTGTAAGGTTTTCGCTGATTCATTGGCCTGTGGTCGTTGGAGGTCTGCAATTAAGTCTAGTGGCAAAGGCGGCTCATAACCAAGATCAAGTTCAAAAGGCATCTGCTTCGCTGAACGGTGAACTGAGGAATTGTATGCATACTCTGTTAATGGCAGGTAATCTTCCCAATTGGCTTGATGGTGAGTTGCGAAGCCACACATATAGCGCACAACCGTCTTGTTTGAGTTTGCAGAGAGACCATCCGTTTCTGGATGGTATGCCGTAGACATGGGCAGCTTCGTCTGCAGAATCCTCGCAACTTCTCCAAAATAGTCTGCTGTGAAACGTACATGGCAGTTAGAAACAACATCCTGAGGCACTCCGTGTAGGTGAACTCTGTCATCGACGAATATGCGCGTGAAGGCCGGGGCATCGATTGTTTTCTTGCAGGCTCACGAATGTGTTCTCTTGGGCATGTGGTCGACAACCTTTACAAAGCAGTCGTGGCCATTTCCCGAGATTGGCAGGTCAGTTATGAAGTCAATGCCAATTCTTTGCCAATGGCGTTTGGCTATTGGAAGTGGTTGTAGGAGGCCCATGGGTTTCCCACTGCAGTGGTTAGTTCAGTGGCACAAGTCACAGCCTGAAACTTATCGCTGGGTATCGCGCCACAGTGTCTTCCGGCAACACCGATCTTTCATACGTAAGTCCGTTCGGTCAGCACTGATATGTCCCCCTGCTGGAGTGTCGTGGGCTTCATGGAGGATTCGTCACCATATCATCCTTGGAATACACAACTGTCCTCTCATATGTGCCTTTCCATCTTCCTCCTTCTCTTTTGCCCTTGCTGTATTGTTTACCTGTGTCTTTTCCAAACCTCCACGTAACCACAGTAGGCCATTCTCTTCCAAATAGAATGGTTGCGCTGCCACCCATAATTTGCGTTCCTTGGTAGATGCAGTGGATGGTGGGGGGCAGGGACTTGGGTTGGCCAAGCACTGTGCAATAGGCCCGAACCATTCATCATCAATTATGCCCGCTTTGATGTCATCAACCCAGTCTCCGGCTGCAGTCACTTCTAGTGCGGTCAAATTGCATTACTCCCGTTGGAAATCCGGGCAGTGAGACACTGGATCCGCAATGTGATTCTCGACACCCGGGATGTGCTTGACCTCCTAGTCAAAATTCTGTAGGACTGTCAAGATATCCATCTGACGTATGGTGAGGTGTAGTTGTGTGAGGATCCAACGCAAGGTTGCATGGTTTGTGTGTACCAAAAATGGCTGCTTGGCTCCGTGTAGATTGAATTTCCAGTATAATGTTGCATCTCAGATGCCCAATGGTTCGCTGTTGTATGCGGGGTGTCGCGTCTCTGGATCGTGTAACTTACGGCTGAAATAACCCAGTACCTTCTGTGGCTTATCTTGCACCTGGGAGAGCACCGCGCCCAATGCATAGTGGCTAGCATCAACGTGCAGGCAGTATTTGGCATCAGAGTCTGGTAACGCAAGGACCGGAGCATTGCAGAGTGCCTTTTTCAGCATGTCGAAAGCATGCTGGCGCTTACTATCCTAAGCAAATCGAGTGTGCCTGACTCTCCTCAGTACTCCACGTCGCCGCTGCACATCCCCTTTTCTTTTCGGAGCAGTGCCAATCACATACAACCGCATCGCAATGTGAGCATGGTGTTCAATGCATCTTCTTCAGTAACTGGTGAGGCCCAAGAAGCCTCTGACGTCCTTACTGTTCTCGGGTTGAGGCCAATCCATTCCCGCACGAGTCTTCTGCTCCTGGGCCTGGATTCCGTCCTTGTCAATGTAAAAGCTGCAAAAATCAAGTTTCTGGCAAGGCCAGGCGCATTTTGCACATTTGGCCATGAGACCACTCTCTGTCAGCAAAGTAAGCACTTCTCGGACATGTATGATGTGTTCCGCCAGGGTATGGCTGTGAATCAAAATATCGTCAAGGTATACAACAATGAATTTGCGTGTCGATGGTTCTAAGATGCCGTTCATCATGTGCATGAACTGACTGGGTGCGTTCGCCAGGCCAAACAGCAGGACTCGCCCCTCGTATGAACCTAATTCAGTGGTGAAGGCCGTCTGTTGCCTGTCGGCTGTGGCGATGCGAATTTGATGGTAACCAGCCGCCAGGTCCAATTTTGTGAACCGTCAGGAGCCGTGCATGGAGTTGAGTAAATCCTCGAGGTGTGGGAGAAGTTAATGATCCTTAATGGTTATGGCGTTTACTGCACGATAGTCTATGCACATGGGCAGCGTACCATCAGGCTTTGGCACAAATAATACTGGTCAGCCAAAATTGCTTCGAGAGGGCTGAATCCAACCGCAGCAAATCGCGTTGTGTATCTGCCTCCAAGGCTCTACTTGTTCCCGTGGAAAGATGCGGTATGGTGAGCGGAATGGTATTTTGCCCTTTGGGTCTGTTTTACTTTCGAAATCGGCCCTCCTTCCATTCTGCGAATTTGCAAATATTGGCTCGCTGAAGAGGCCCTCAAATTCTGACAACATCTCCTGAAACTCACCTGGCGGTTTTTCTGTCTGAAGTGTATCGCCATCGCCGCGGTGGTGTACTCTGATCAAGAAGGCCGGGTTCAACAAGCTGGCAGACACGTTTTCAAGTTCCGCCTTCCGTATAATGTGTATGCCCATGCATTTGGCCTGCTCCACTATTCCATCGTGGACGTCCAAGGGGCGTAGGCCAGGCAAGTAATGTACTCGGCCATCCTCTCTTTCCCCCGAGAGGTTATCGGCAATCCACATTTCATTGCTGTCATGGTGGATTTGCTATCGTCGGTTGATATCACGCATCCATCTTTTGCCTAGCACAATGTCAAAGCCCTTGACATCGTAGATCGTAAATTCGGCCTCATAGACATATGATGCACCCAGTTGTAGTTTCCGTTTGACTCTTTGGCGTTTCTCGATGCCATCCTCGGCCTTGAGATTGGCCATCTCCACAATCATCCATCCGGCCTCCTTTGCCTGCAGGGTGGCCCCTTGGCGTTTCAGTTCCTCAATGAACTTCCGCCCCACATAGTTCTCTGATGCACCATCATCCTTCACTACCGTTGCCTTTTTGCTGTTCCACCATCCTCCTTTCGTTTGGTATCTTATTTCCCCATTAGACCCTAGCAGGTCGACCACTGAGTCATCTAGTTTACTAACTTTCAAGTGGTAGTAACGGGTGAAAAACTTGAATTGACTATTTGGCACCAATTTGCCACCCTTTTTGTTTGACGATACTGTACATGATGGTGTTTTTATGGGAGGTACAGCCTCCACTTCCGACCTCCTTTGCCTTTTCCCGCTTCAGAGTCCGAGTCTGAGAGACTCCCCAGCTTGCTCTCCGCCTCGCTGTCTGTCTCCTGCTTAGCATGCTTTTCTTCTGCATGCCGCCCACTCTCCTTTCTACTGGGTGGTGCACCTCCCCGTTTCTTATCTTTACAGGGGCATCCAGACTTGATTCCTGGGGCATCTTTGCTGACCAAAGCTTGTTCGAGTAGCTTCATCATCAAGTTGCGGTTTGGGCAATTGCGAGCGATATGACCCACCTGGCCACAGTTATAGCAGGTCAAGCGGTCATCTTTGGCCGGGCCAACTGTGCCAGTTGTACCACGTTTCATGGAGTCCATCGTCCTAGCTGAAGCTTTCGTAGTTGTGGTAGTATTGGGGCAACTTTCAGATCGAGACTTGCTGAGAGACGTGTCCAGTGCGGCGAGGTGTTCCATGTGCTATTTGAGGGTTGGAGTCCTATCGCACATGCCAATATAACGAACTAAGTCTTTATGAACTCCCAGGTTACCTTTTTCGATCTTATATCCATAAGCGTCGGCTAAGATTTTGGCAGGCATAAGCTGGTGAGGGTCCAATTTTGAACAAAGGCGACGGAAACGCTTGGTGAACTCTGTGACACGTTCTCCGTTCTTTAGAATCAGTTCTTCCCATTCGCGTTTGACCAGGTTCACGGCGTTGGACGGAATGAACTTAGCTTTCAACTCTGTGCAAAACATGGACCATTTGATGGGTGCACCCATTGGGAAGTGGTGCCTGGCCCAGACTGCTGCATCGGCTTTCGATTGTAGTACTGCTTGCTCTCCCCAGCCTGTTGTGCCGACCCATCCAATGGCCTGGGCTGCATTCTTGAAGTGTTGCTCCAAAGCAAAAAGGAAGGCGGTGACATCATCCAAGGTTTGTTTGCCCTCATATGTCGGAAGGTTAGATGACTTGACAGAGAAGCTCCGGTCTCCAGATGGGGCAGGGGTTGGCTCGGCGGAGCCACAGATCCCGAATGGGCCAGAGGTTAGTTCAGAGGACCCACGGATCCTGAATAGGCCTGCAGGCTGTTGGGAGGTAATCGGCGCCAGAGTCGCATGTACTTGGTTATTCGTCAGTCGTTGAATGACACGTTCAAATGCTCTCAATTCAGATCCCTGGTTGCTCTTCTCTGACGTGAAATTTTTGGCTTGGTGCAGCAGCATGTCCTTCTCCAGCCAGAGCTGTGCGATGTCTGTCTGCTCTGTTGTCTCCGGCTCCGGCTTGCACTTGTCGAGCCGTCTCTCCAACTGGGCAGATCGACGATTCTCGATCTGAAGCTCTTCCTCCAATTTCTCAATTTCCTGCTGAGCAGCCGCTGATTCTCTGCTCGGGCCGTCTCGGATGGGCTCAGTCGCCTCCAAGTCCTTGAGTTTTGTGGCCACGCTCTCATTGAGGTTGCAAATCTTGGCGAATTTCTCGGCTTCTTCAAGGCTCTCGGAGATGTTAGAATTAATGATCCCCAATTAGAGGTCCTCCGTAGCCCTGAACCAGTTCATTGCTTGGTCAGACATGACCCCAGGGCCATCCTCGATGATATTCATTCGGTTTGTGTTGAATTCTGCTGTGCAAAGTTCTGTAGGTTAGAAGCCCGCAGTGGTTGAGGTCTTAAACCTGCTGCTGAACCTGAT
>Ga0307512_10000313_pt1 | contig 70104 bp, 55 predicted proteins | sample 14_EM_MG_FD_200267 | JGI IMG/M metagenome (GOLD analysis project Ga0307512, IMG submission 200267) | Populus trichocarpa ectomycorrhiza microbial communities from riparian zone in the Pacific Northwest, United States - 14_EM | ecosystem: Host-associated > Plants > Roots > Unclassified | place... | reverse complement strand
TAACTGAATATCTTTAATAATATTTCCTATTTGAGTTAGTTTGTTTTTGATTTGTCATTTCGAAATAGTAATGCCAAGTTTCATGTCATGATTCAGCAAAGTATTCTATGTTCATTACATCTTTCAAAAATAAAAGTAGCTGACTTTAATCAATTGAAAAATGTATCCAACTAGGCTATACCTATTTTGGAACACTATACCAAGTTGGAAAATCCCGTCAAATGTTGGATGCAATATCGCTGAGTATAATTCGTATAACTGTACCCGACAAAATCGACCAAATGCGGACTTAACTTTCAAAGACCTTCAAAATGATCAGAATGCTCAGAATACCTTTTCCACTTTTTGCTGATGTCTTTACCTTTGAGCTCTCATGGAGAGGCACGAAGGAAGCTGAAGCTCCATTGATGGGTCAACTCATAATTTTGAGATTCAAGAGAAGATAAACAATCATGGATGGATGCTGTACACTGTGTATGCTGTAGTCGGTGAATTCAATACTTGGTGCCAACTCATGATCATGACATGGCGAGATAGTGAGGGATCACTTAACTTTGTATTCTGCGATGATTGTAGAGTTGTAGACGAGAAAGAGAGAGATTGGCGATGAAGATGAGAACAATGGGAAGGATAGGATCGGATATGATTAATCAGGGGTACAATTTGTCGGATTGTATATGGATCCCCTGGTATCAGTGTAATCACGTGACGAATCAGGACTTGTACCTGCTGTGTCAGGGATGGTAAATTGACTGGCACACAAAATTATCTTAAGTCCAAGTTTCTCAAGATGATTTCCCCTGTACCCTCTCATCTCTCTGTTTCTTGTCCTCAATTCTACCATCACCTAAGCACACATAGTTAAGTCATCCCTCTCTATCTCTCCATGCCATAATCAAGAGTTAACACTGAGTACAGCATACACTGAGTACAGCATATGCGGAGTACAGCATACACCAAGTACAGCATTCACTGAGTAGTGCATACACCATGTACTGCATCATCCCTAGATCGACTGCCTCCCGGTCCTAGCCAGTCTAATCTCTCGGCAGACCACATTGTACTCAATCCTCTACATTCTCACAATTACGAGTTCACTAATGAATAGAGTCTCCACGACCATCGCGCCTCCCTCCTGAACTTACCGCCTCCAGATTCTCTACCTCCAAGTACTCCTCCAATCTGTCTCGATCGTGGCCTGAAGTTCCTCTGCAAACCTGCTCGATTGTGGCCTCCAATTGCATCTCCAAACATGCTCTATCATGGCCTCCAAGTGCATCTCCAATGTTGCTCAATCACAGCTTCCAATTGCATCTCCAAACTCACTTAATTGCAGCCTCCAATTGCATCTCCAAACTTGCTCAATTGCGGCCTGCATGTGAATCTCCAAACTCACTCCATTACGGCCTCCAAGTGCATCTCCAAACCCGCTTCATCAAGGCCTCTGACTATATCGTTGAGTTCACTCGATCATGATTTTCAGGAGCACTGCAACGCTGGGCAACATAGAGTGAGTATTTCACATCATGAGATGTCTATCTACCCCGGAGTCTCCAAATATATACTGCCTGTTGCTGAGTCCATCTCTGTTATTCCTGTATCTCCAAATGTATATATATAGAGAGACTTAGATGATACATGCCATATTATGATTTAGCAAATCTTGTGACTATAAGAAAGACCAATATGATCGATGAAATGCAAAAGCATTCTCATGTGCTCTTGAAAGCACCTGCAGTGATGGAGGTGCATTCAGGATGCTATGAGATTTGACTATAAGGATAGTCAAATGTTGGAGCTGCGGACACCTCTGTGCCGGTCTGCAGTAGACCTGGTTCCGTATTCTCAGACCAGTGGTTCGTAGGGTTCCATAACCACAAGGCAGTCTGAGAGCATTGTGCAAAGCTCCAGGGTGGGCTGGAAGAATCTGGAAGTACTTAGAAGCACTGGTGAGCGCTACTGGACTATCTAAGAGAGTTGCGTATTGCTTGCAGACCGAATTACATTTTGCTGTCATGGTCAATGCTCCGAAAACGACCTTTGGCAGCTTCATGCAGGTGAATCTGGCAAATTGACCAAGCGGTCCACCCAATGATGTCATCAAGCGAATGAAGGCAAGAGCAGTTTGGAAGCAAAAAGAATCCAAGCCCAAGGGGCATTGCATAGCTTGAGTTCCAAAATGAAGATTGCAGCTGAGAAACAATAAGAAACGAACTTCTTAAGTAATGAAGAGAAAGAGAAATGCTTTCAGGATTATGTTGAGAGAGAATCCGCTGGGGCGAGAAAGAGAGTTTAAAGATGCAGAGAAAGCAATCAGACAGGACAATACGGCGTCAGCTGAATACACAGGATTCAAGACCAGATACTCCGAAGAACATTTCCTCAGATGATCCTTGCTATTGGGTACAGTAATGGTGATGTCGCTAGTTCCTACAATGGTGAGGATGGGGAAGATGTGGATGTTAAAGAGGCCGAGTAGGACCAGCTGAGTGAAGATGACGAACCCGGCTGGGTGATGGGCAAAATCACCAACACTGTGCAGTAGTGCTTAGAGACATTTCCGACGAAGCAGATGTAACTTGACTAGATGACAAAACCAGCATGGGAGGACGCAGCGGAATGCTTCCGTGAAAGAGATACAATGCATGGCACCACCAAATTGATGGTTCGGGCAGTCGTTCAACGGCAGATAGGGGATGATGCTGTGGCACCTGCATTGACAATATTTTGAAAGTTTCGGGAGCATCTTGACACTGTGCCTAGAATATAGCAAATGCTGCAAAGGAAATCAGAACCAGGAAGTAGTCATATGATGCTAGGTTGTGGAAAGCCGCAGTCAAACATAAGTATAACCAGACTTCCACCCACGAAGAAGCCCATTATATGACATGTTCACAATCTGAAGCCACTCCAACTCGAATACTTTTACCCTCTGAATATACCCTCCCCAGTGAATTGCCATATAGAATTTGGTCTTGGACGAAGACATGTTGACGGTTCCTCAATCACCAGAGGCATAGCGATTCAAAGTTGCATTTTTGACGTCATATCTTTGTGAAAAGCAATTTGTGTGCCAATTTTGCTACATGGCAGCTCTTTCTTGATATCAGTGAACAAATTGTGAGAGATGATAATTCGTCAGTGCATGTGCAAGCGTTAAACGCATCTGGGGAAATTTCTACAATGGAAATCAAGCTGTATGATGACCAACAGATTCAATTTCCATTTGCGAATTACTGTTAAGTGGGAATGCAAAAGCTATATTTGTGATAAAATGTACTAACAAAATCGAAGTGAGTGATGTCATACAAGTGATACAATGAGCGGTCAGTGCTCAATACGAATCTGTCTGAATAACAAATGTCATGCGACATTCATCCATGCATTCAACCGCATTACTTTCCTCACGGACATAGTACACATGGTGGTAATATTTAAAACTGCTGATGGAGCATCATGGAAAGCAATGAGAAGGCGCTGGATGAAGAATGGTGAGGAAGGCAAGCTATATTTACCAAAAACTAATGAAATGATCTACATGCCACAAAGTGCCGGCCAAAAGCGCAGGAAAGTGATAGAGCCATGTTATCTCTCGCTCAGATCACGTTGACAGAGGATGATTAGAAAATGAGACATAACAACACTCCTGGATTCAAATGATTATACTTACCAATGCAATATTGGATGACCATGATGTGTATACAATTCTGTGCATACAATTATTGCGTATACGAAGGCTGTTTCGAAGGAATCAATCTGAGAGTCACCAGAGTATCAGTGATTTTCAGTCTTATGCATTGGGCAATCAAAAGGCTGAATTGCCACATCCTTTCAAATTGAATATATTGGTTGGCAATATAGGGAAAAAGACCAATGGCATACTCATTACCTGATCCTAAAATAATCGTCAACGAAGTATGAATGATTTTTGGCCTTGTATCTTGGAGAATCCAAAGGGCAGCACAGCAACATTAACTCATAATCGAACTATTGGCCCCTTGTCTAGGCACAACTGATTCCGGCACCAATGCTACTAAGTTCTAGGAATGTGCATTAAATGGTGCATCAACGACTTATGGCCTTCCATCATGGAAAATGCAAGGCCAGTGCAGCAACGTTAACCCATTCTCGAACTATCAGCCTCCTTTCTAGGCACAGCTGGTTGCTACCACATTGCTGATATGTTCTAAATGTGGGTGTCCATGGAGGGTCAACAATTATAGGCCTTGCATATTGGATAATCAAGAGGCTGTGCAACAACATTTAGCCATAATCGAACCATCTGCTGTCATTGTAGGCAAATAAACTTTCGACAACATCGTCACTTTTCCATAAGAATGAGCGTCACCAGCATATCAATAATTTGAGGGCTTGCATCAGGGTCAATAATGGGGCTGTGCTAGCATAGTTATCTATAATCGTACAATCGGCCATCTTTCTAGGCCAAAATGCTAGCCACAACTAGGTAGCTTTGTCTGCAACTGAGTGTCAACAAAGCATCAACAATTTTTGATCTTGCATCTTAGATACGCTAGATGCAATGGAATGCAGATATTACACAATCACACTATTGGCAGCCATTATTGTCAAAGATTCTAGTGACAATATCACATCCACCTTCTACAATTGAGCACCCACAGAGCATCAAGAATATTTGTGGGGGCTCAGTATGCTACCCATCGATGAAGTGCATTATACTATTTCTAAATTGAATTTTAAGCAGTCAGTCTTTTCAATCTGTCCTTGTATTCACCTTCAGAAATATGCGTGCAATGTCTTACAGATCTGATTTTTTTGCTTGCAGCTCTAGGGTCAATATTTAAGAACCTGCATTCTGCGTGACTATAAGGTTACTTTCAGCGGTCTCACAAGTTAGATTACTTATCTTTCTAATTCCTACCACAATATCAGATTCAAAATCATTAAATACCTCATTGCTAGAGGTTATGATATCTTCCAACAATGCATGTGTGTTTAATCGTGATTTGAGCGACCTTACTTTACCAATCATCTTGAATGCTTGGTGGGCTTCAATGAATGTCAGCTCAAAATGTCCTATTGCTTGGAATGATTCTAGACATGCGTCTTGATGGAGATTTGAGTTGCACTGCCAAATTGAGGAGACCGGCAGCCCTCAAATCATAAGTATCATTTGTCATCAAGTTCTTCGCGATCCAACAGAATATGGAACCAGCTCAATGTGAAAGCACTGCAGGGAAAAAGCTCACATCACAAAGTTAAATGAGTTAACATAGTTGGAAGTGACTGAAATGACTAGTTCAATGGTCGATGAAGCAGCATTGGCAATTCTGAAGACACAAAGAAGTCGAGGAATTACAATAGTAAGATAGTAGAGGACATTCATATATGTCATCCAGCTCAATCCATATTGACCGAAATGAGAGACAAAACATTGCAAACCGGCAGCTAAGGACTTTCAAACTTCTGAATTTCACCAAGACATGTGGAATCACTACCTCATGTTAGGATTTGTCTCAGTTCAAATTCCCTGGAATGGTACATCAAATTCTCAATCTACGACAGGCATATAACACTCTACGAAGTCACCAAGTGCTACTGTCTTCCACAACATTTAGCAACATTTGCCGGAGGGAATATGCACTGACAATGGATGTTATTAAGAATCCATTACCATCACAAAATACAGTTAGATTAGCTTTGTATGGATGGACTGTAACAAATATACTTGCAATAAGATTGGTCATCATTTACTATATGAATCGAAAATGGGCATTGCATGAAGTACAACTTGCTTTCACTGAGGTTAATCGCCTGTTCTTTTCCGGTTTTGAAAGGTAGTCAATGATGATTGTTCAACAGCCACCATACCGAAGCAAGTCTGGCCATGCATTTGAATCATGTGCTGGATCGTGTTCAGTTTACGGACAGCCATTTGTTAGATATTATCACTGATAATGCTTCCGCATATTACTCAGGGACACACAAGCTGCAATCAACACTTGAGGAGTCCAGAATCGAGTGGCCTGCATCGAGGAACCAAATATCATGAATGCCGCATGTGATTCGTCAGGCTTTAACTGCATTCATGAGCATTCTGGTTGTAAAGGGCCGTAACAAGTTTTGGAAAGCCCCTACGCACAATAAGCAATTTGCAGAGAATGAAAGCATTGCCATTGGGAAGAGTCAAAGACTTCAAAAAGAGGGCAATGCTAGAACAACAAGGTGTTAGCCCTGAGATCAGGTTTAGCAAAGATAATTGTCAAACTATATATTTCAAGATATTTTGAATGTCCTGAAACTGACCTTCATATAGCAGAGAATACAAGCTGTATTGAGTACGCTGACACCTGGTCGTCAAAACTACTTCATTGTCTGTCAACAATCCATATTCCACATTGCAGTTCTACAGATCATGGATGTGAAGACACCTTGGAACTCGACACAGGAGTTGCTTGAGTGAGCCTACCAATTCCACGAATTCAGCTGGAAGCTGCTCCAAAATCCAAAATACAATGATTACTGGCCACTCTTCACAACACAGGATGAATTGCCCATTGACAATTATGTGATGGAAGTTTAGAGGCCAATCCGATAATGGACCTTGTGGATATCATAGAGGCATACAGTCACATTGCGTCATGTTATCACCGTCTACAATGACATATTCGGTCATATGTATGGGAATATGCAAGTGGTGGCTGGAAAGAACGCTCAATGGAAGGAAGACTTGTTCTTCGCCATGAAGTTAGCTCGACAGAAGCTGTCCATATATTATGCTGAAGTGACATCAACAATGGGTATGCATCTCATTTCCACACATATCATCGATCTTTTCTGGCAGTTGCTATCCTGTAGAAGCTTGGATAAGGGAATCGATGGGCTAATCCTGAGGACAAGACACCCTATAATGCCCCATACCAACAAGCCTTTCAGCAGAATGGGGAGAATGAAGACTGTGCCAAACATCAACATGTGCGGGGCAATACACCAGAAAGTGTACTGAGCAGCCATCTCGTCCCCTCCGCAATGGCTTCAGAATCCAGTTAATCAATCTTTGATCCATATGATGTGTCCAGCGATGATGAAGAATACGAAATGCTTAACAATGTAGCAACAACAATACCCACACAAAGCAATCGGGCAGCAGGCTAATTGACCGCCACCAGGCTCTAATCGAATTCACCGCCTAATACACTAAACAACTGGGGGCATATTGATCAAATTCTCCATGAGTACCACTCCGACCCAATGGCGATTAGCAGTACATCGTGGATACCGGACATAACCGACTGGTGGCGCCAACAAGAGGACATGCACTCAGAGTATGCCGATCTCTGCAATGTGGGGTGCAATATAGTCTGAATCAGACCACATCGCGTCGGAGGAGAGGCCAGTTTTTCACTCACCTCACATGTTATCAGCTGGAGGCAATCAGAAACCACCGCCGGAACCTTTCACGAATTTGTTGTTGTGAGGTAGTTTTGTTGAACCAATTCCGGGATTTTGTCAGAAGATGCCCTAGCATTGAATACCAAGAATACAGAAAACATCTTAGAAAGAAATTAAAAGGCAGTGGAAAGAACATCAGGCAGAATGGCAAAAGTCCACAACATTTTGGAGATGTGGCAGGGCAGCCAAAACCTACATGCTATACAGAAGGAATTTCGTGCTCAAAGCAAGCAGATGCCAGCCTTAGGATACATTTTGGACACAGAAGAGATCGTCAAAGCGTTCTGATCACTCTTTCAACCTGATTGTGTGGCGGCATTTCAATTGTCAGAAAGATCTCCTTTGCTACCAGCATGGTCTGCAAAGATCCTCCATGGAGGATGAACTCAAATGTTCAATGTCTGCCAAATCCGAAAAATGAACCATCATCCACTCAAAAGTGATGAGCAATGCGCACCTGAAAGCATTTTGGACACCTAGAATTTCCTGAACTGGAAGGGCAACTTGGATTATCCAAATGACGGAGAAGTTGATTGTGCGGCAGACAATCAATCTGATGTCGACCCAGACAATAGCATTGAGGATCCCGGACACCAAGAGCAGCGAAATGTGAGTGCCACGCCCAATGTTCCCAGATTGATTTGGCTAGCATGGCAGTCCAAGAGACAGGCTGAAATGGAGTTGGTGACACTCAATGCAGTTGAAATGAGGAGGAATGAGGGAGTAAAGATACAGTAGAACAGAATGCATCAATGTTTCACAAGATTCTGTAGATAGCTTCACTGAGAAATTCAGTTAGAGATATATTATGGGCGAATGGCAAGCAGTAGCTTGTGACTATCCGATGATGAACAGATATATAGCAGACTCAATCAATCGTTTGGCAAGATATATGAATTTTAGTAGTGTGAGTGTGAACAGTGCAATAATGATACTGCCCTTGGCTTAGACACAGGGCCAAGTCACAATTTGGCAGAACAGCAACTATTAAGTTCAAATTATGTTGAAAACTATTATTGATGGCAGCAGATGTTGAATGGACAATACATGAAAATGAGCGTCAATGGAGTGTCAATGATTTGTAGTCATGTAAGTACAGTAATTGAACAGTGATTTGGTCACTGCAATGCATAACCGACGTATTGCCAGCAGATATGGGCAAAAGAGACAGCAACAGGGTCACCACCCCAATCTGAGAATGAGTGTCAATAGAGTGTCAACAATTTTAGCTTTGCATCTGGGGTAATTTATGATCCTGTTGGTTGCAAACATCCATGTATGAGACATTGGCAGCATTTAGTCGCAAAAACAACAGTGACATGCTCCCTGCCGCATCTTGAAAATGAGTGCCTATGGAGCGTCAACAGTTTTACATCTTACATATTTGGCAATGAAGGCATTGTATAGATCTTCTCACTCATAACAGAATTATTAACCACCTTGATAGGCAAAATTACAATTTATCAAAGGTAAAACACGGTTTGTAAATTAATTAATATTGCACACTGTTAATCATGCAAAAGCTCATTATTGGTTATTGAAAATGCGATTTTGAAAAGATAATATTAACAAACTGCAAAAACACGATCCTTATATGAATTCAAAGATGGATCCATTGGGCGACCCACTGACAAACTGGCCACTTCAGACCAGTTGTGTGATTGCAAGCATACTGTCCCTGACTTGATGGTTCGGGTTTATGGACGACCTAGACCACGAATTTGGGAATGGTTCGGTCTGGACCTGGACCCGAACCTGAAGTGACTGTCTGGAACTGTTGCTACACTACATGGCAGAAAATCCAGGTATGTTATCAACCAGCTAGCACAAGGTATAGGAGAATAGTCAAAACAACAGATGGGATTTTGAAAGTCAGGGTATAGACCTCAGCCTGTAAATTAGTGGGTGCTGTATGGTAGGCATAGGGTTACTGGATTCAATTTTTTGCATGATTAATCAATTTAGTATGTTTACAACTATTGGGATAGACTGTTTCTAGTAAATCTAACTGAAGCTATTATAGAAAAGAGGATTTTTTACCTTACTGCACTTTGTGTCTCAAAATTCACCTCAAAGAGTCATATGGTATTTAGTATCCGCCCATGAACATTTACTACCACTTCAAAACTAACCTGGGGATGTTTGACCATACAAGGCACTTAATGTGATCAGCTTACTTCTAAACAGAACCTTCTTCCCACACAGTTTTTCAGGTCTTCTGGCAATGCTGCGTTAAACTAAGGTTGCATATATAGTGGAACTTGTAGCGGTAATTATTGCGAGGTTTTCTTTAGCCATGTCACCCAATTTAATTAGACACATATAATTTACCAGTAATATTGTGCAAATCACATGAAAGTTTTATAATTCACATCACGCTTTGTTCATATCCTGCTATTCTACCATTCTAATAAACAGCTATGGGGATACGATTTGGAGTCCAGACTTCACAAGATGACAGAATTTGGATGATTCTGCAATCATTATCATTCTCACCATCACTACCATCACCATAATTAACAGCACCACCACCACCACCACAAATATCATCATCACTATGTGCCCACACACTGATGTAGTATATCCAGAAATGACAATGAAACATTGTAGAGCCTCCCACCATTGGACAAGAGAAGGTTATGAAAGCAAGTCAGTCATCAACCTGAAGTGATCTAATTACCCAGAGATCCCCATGAGATCTCACTTGCTAAGTAGTGCAATTTACACTACAATCGTGTAATGTAAACTCTGCATGAAGTATCACTCGGACTTTGAGTGTTACTTTGGATGCTAGAAAGACTTGTTGATTGACTGATCTCGAAAGCCGAAGGCCCCTATATATACACACTTGACTTCCATTCCATATCCCCATCCGTGTCCATATCACATCCGTTTGCATATCCGTTTGCATATCTGTTTGCACTGATATGAGCCGCTCTCCTGAGGAAAAGCCTCATACGAAACACCAACTGCACAAGAGCTAGCAAACGGGCCTGAGACTGCAGACGCAGGTACACATGCAACAATTCACACGTTGCATGAATTATCACTTACACAAGTGTGTGATTCATACTCTATCTGTAGTGGCAAAGCTCGGATGGCATTGCTACTACTGACAAATATATACCACTATGATTAGTGTTGTGGGATTGAAGTGTGAATCAAACAAAATGTAAACTACATTTACACCATATCTCATACCACGGTAGTTTACACTACGCCACACCAAAAACGTGTAGCGTAGGGCGGTACACCTCCACCATAGGCAAACTCCTTCGGTTAAGGCTAGAAATCTTTCAGAGCAGCTACTATCTACATAGACTATGGCTGAGGAATTCTTTATTGGTTATTGTTGATACGGGTGTTGAGTTCCTGGGCTCATTGCCTCTCTAAATCTTGGGGTAACATCGTATGACTGAGTCGTCCATGTGTACGAGGGAAGGAGCATGGCCGATTTCCCCAAGCATCATATAACTTCGGGGTTAGACATACACCTATGGGTTCGCCTAGAATACCTGAGAGAATGTCTAGGTCTTGAATAATGCAAGCTGTTGTATATAGAGTGGCTGCATGCAGTGAAGTTAGTATGTCCCCTTGAAAAGAAAATGACAGGCTTTAACCGATCATCATTTCGCAAGAACGGAAGCTGACCTTATGGTCGACGCATCCGTGGATATGGTATATTATATCACTAGCTTCGATATATCGGTGAAGTATGGTAGGGCATTTATGTTGAACTACACCAACGAGTAGCGATAGCCGGAATATCGCGAAGAGCCGTCGCGGGGTACAAAAGCACGAAGCGAATCCGGCATGTGACGCTATTATAGGTCAGCACGTATCCCAGCGTTCAAGCACACCACGATTGCTGCGTAGCACAATTTTATTGACTTCATGTTGCTAAAAGGTACAATACCAGAGCGTCCAGTCTTTGTCTTCCCTGAGAACCGTGGGATAGGAGACGCCTTGGATTGACGGGACAGATTTTTTCCATGTCTGGCTCAACCCACACATAATTATTTAGAATTACTATACTACACTGATAGAAGTGGTTGGTTTTTCATCTGTGATAGTCTGGTGGTAGTAGCGCCGGCGATGACGGTAGTCCGGTGATTGCGATTGCGGTGAGGGTGGCAACATAGTGATCGTGGATAACTCAGTGGTAGTGGTTGAACGAAAAGAAAAAGGTAGTGGTAGTAGCCCACTGGCGTATACCGTAAATAAGCGTCTTATTACCAAGTTTACCCGATCCGCGAGTAGAGTAAATCCTCCAACGGGGTAGAACAGGACGGATGATAACGTCGTGTAGCAGGCATTGAGGCACGAACGGTGGTTTTTGGTCGTTTACTTTTTCTTCTATCTGGTTCGACCCGTTCATCTATTTGGTGAGAAATCGTGTGAGTATTCTATTGTGACTTGAACAAATCTATCTATATTTCTCAAGCAAACTTTGTAATTGGCTAACCTTCAACAGTGTCATTGTTTGGCCATCAGATCTGTATTTATACAGGAAATATCTAATTCGGGGCTCTCTACCTTGATATTCGAAACAGTGGGCACGGTTCAACGTTGCATCACTCGATCACGGCTCAATACTCGTACAATGGATTTTGTGGAACAGTCACCGAAATCACTGTATATTGTGCCCACCTGTGAACTGCGACAAAGGAAGTTTTCCCAAGATTCTTTGTATATATGACAAGTCTTCTTCTCTCTTCTCTGTACCATAGTCTATGCACATAGTTCTTCTCCCCTTCATATCGTAACAATTAATGTTACTTTGGATGCTTGTACGACTTTTTGATTGACTTGCTTGATCACTCAAGGGCCGAAGGCCCGTATATGTACAGGCTCCCATATCCGTTTGCATACGCGTTTGCACTATCTTGAGACGCTCTCCCTGATCCTGATGAAGACCATGAATATCCTCAAATAAGCCGCCATCAAACGGAACTGAGACTCACCCATGCAAATGGAGCTGAGACTCACGATGCAGATACACCTGCAACAATGATTGTTGAAATACTGATTGCTAGAGAAGCTTGATTATTCTATCTAAGAGGGCCACAAGGCCATATATATACGGTACGAACACGTACGTACTCATCTAAATGTAGAGACGGCTGAGCTCCGTCAGCCCGTATCAGAGCCATCCCCGTCAACCCGTATGGGAGCCAGCCCAGTCAGCCCGTATGAGATCTATTTATGCAACAATGAAGCCGCAAGATCTACCGATTGATAACCTGTGATCGTTATCACCAATTGTTCAGCGAAAGAAAGGGATAATATCGCTCTTGGTACAGCATGTATCTGTCCCCATCCATGAAATCTGAGTGAGATTTGTATTCGAAGAGGTTTACTCTAGTCTTGTTTGGTAAACAAAAAACTCATCTTATCACTCTTCGGGAGTGGACTTATTTAGCATAGCCGCGAGACGTTCTGGGAGACCGTGAACACCGCAAAACGAGAGATAGATGTGAGTCAGTGGAACATTCACGTACATGGAGTATCCGACAGTGGTATGTGGGCATTTCAAGCTAGTTTCATATATCTGAGTAACTGAATTGATGTACTTATCCGAAAACAGAATACCATATTAACGAACAGAAAGAGATATAATTTCAAGACAAGAAGAAAGTGAAAGTGCATTGGGTTATTGACACTGAATGGAACTTAAGATATCTTACGTTACCTCCGCATCATGATTGTCAATATTCGGAGTTTGGTTTCGACCGCCCCGGCCCCTTCTCCCCCTAATTCCTCTTCTCCTCCCTCTTCTCCCATCACCCAATGTGCGAGACTCGCCATTGACCACGTCTTGAGAGCTACTTACGACAGACCCATAGTCCTCGTCTGCTTCCTCTTCAATCCGCCCATTTCCCCTTATCCCAACCACAATCTGTACCGGCAGCATTCGCTTCCACGAGACCTTACTTCTCTTTGCCGGTGTGCGTCCAAACGCGGTCAACGGCAGTGGACTAATCCCGTCCAACGCAGCCTGGACATCTCTGGCCATCCTATTGATTCCCGCATCACATCCATTATGCATGACGCCGTGTATCCTCACAGTCTGCGTGTTTACTGCCGTAGCACCGATCAACCGGACTATCTCACAGACGAGATCGCGGATCGATGTACCGCTCGGGATGGCAAAATCTTTTACCAATATCTTGGAAGTCTTGAAGCCCATGTGGAGCTCTCCAAACATGAAATTGTCACATGTTTTGTTGAATGTTTGGGGCGTTTGGGGCGACTGGCAGGGGTTTACGCATTTCGTTGTTGTATTGTCGCTGTATTTCTCATATATGTCGCTACACGTCTTGACGATCTTTTCACCCGCTTTCTTTCTTTCCGCGAGGATTGCAGCTACCTCACCCATCAGCACTACCCCCAAAGAATCAGGAATAACTCAAACCTGTGACTTCCTTGGGGATATAATTTCCCAATTTCCTTGTACTCTTCGGCTCTCCATCTTTCGCAATCACAAACTCCCTATCCTCGAATATCCCCGCCCCAGCAAACTTCCTCGTCAAACTCTGAAAGATATTATCCGCCCCAAACACCCACGAGATAAATAGCCAGTCCTCATACTCCGGCTTCTCCGCATACCCCCTCCACTGCTCCATCCAAATCTTCGCCCACGGCTCCGCGGCAGCCGCGCACTTGTAGTCCTCACAAACCACCGCAAACGCCAATAGAGCCGGGAATTGGATGGATGTGGGAAAGTTCTCGGTTTGTGCATGCAAGATACGCAGTACCACAGCAACAGCTGTAGGATCGTGTTTTTTGTTAGCCGTAAATTGGAATCGGCTCGGTGATTTCGACTCGGTGGCAGGCTCGGGATCCGCGCTCGGGATGCGGCTCTCGGAGTACTCCGCAAACGCGGACTTCGGGCCAAGACACTCGCAGAAGTATGAAGAACTAGCTCGGAGTGTTCGCGAAGAGACTGTGTAGGTTGCTAGCACGGCATCGGTGTCTAACACAATCTCCATGTCCCCGCCCGGACAGATATCCAGACTGACCACTCTTCGTTCGCCGGCGGGGATAGTGGGTGCGTCCTTCCCCCTCAACATCGTATCCCATCCTATCACTGCCGGTTGTTTCCGACCATACGACCACAGGTAGAGCGGATCGATAGCTTCGACGTGCGCCTCGAGCTCCTTCACAAACTCGGTCACAACATTGCAGTAGTAATGGCGCTGACCTCCGACAGTCATGTTGTTGAGATTCTGCGAAATATCCTCCGCCAAATCCTTAACGTCGTGAATAATGGTAGCCAAAGTAAAACTTTCACGAAGATGTGGATTCCCGCCGTCTTCATTCCGGACATTCAAGCTCAACGATGTGAACCCTTTGTGTAACGCGGCAAATACGAAGTAATCGCAGTACTTGACCTCCTGCGCACACTTTATGCTCGGATCACCGTCGTAACGGAAGTATAATTCGCGGCAGGAACGGGAGATTTCGTCGCCAGCTTTGAGACGCTGGGCCGCCATATCGCCTGTGATTGAAATCAGCACATACTCTCCCCCAACCAGTCGGTGTATATACGTATGATCCCCTCCGGAATGTGATTATGCATCTTCTTCACCTCCTTATTAACCTTAACCCCAAACTTTTCATCCCTCACAACCCCACACCTCGAAAACCTCTGCGTCATACTTCCAAACACCTCCTGCACTCCAAACACCCACGCAATAAATAACCACCCCTCACATCCTGCGACACCTGCCAGTGGCTTCAGCGGCTTCATCCACACCTCATCCCACGGCCGCATCGCCCCCGCACAGTCGTAATAATCGCAGATGATCGCAATCGCGAGGAGGTTATCAAAATATATCGACTGTGGCACACATTCTGCGACACCATGCAAGACGTACAGCACCGTCGCCACCGCCGTTGGGTCGTACTCACTGTTGATTGGCATCTGGTATAGCGACTCGCCCTCAGTTCCGTCCGTTGTAGCCGGGTTACACTCTTGACGGAGCTTAGCAGCTTCGAGAAACTCGGATTGAGGGCCGAGGGAGGCGCGGAATACGGGAGAGGTGCAGCATAGCTGGTGCGACGAGACGAGGTAGGTTGCGTCCACTACTGGGGATTTTAGTACGATTTCCATGTCGCCGTAGGGGCAAATTTCGAGTCGGAAGGGTTTTGGATCGGGCGTGGGGTCGGGAAAGGGGTCGGGGGAGGAGGGGAAGGATGTCATGGCTGGTGGCGGGGGATGGTATTGTTGACAGTACGGATACTTAGGTAGTTGCGGAGTTGCGCAGTTGCAGAACTGTGGGGAGCTATATAATTACTCTGTCCGGTAATGGCATGTCATTACCCCGCCCGATGTATTAATGGGATTACTGGTAGCACAAGGCATGCAGTATGCACGTCACGCAGGAGGCCAATCAGATGTGAAGCTATCACAACATTGGATGCCTGAAGTTTATCCAGCGGTCGGACGAAGCCGTGCATGGATCTATATTAATTAGTGTGCATATATCTGGAGATGTTTGCAGGTCTGTATCATAAACATCGAATCATGAGTCTCGTCACCTGTTCTTGACCTATCGATGTTAGTCCAACCACAGACCCTCATACCGGCGGGCCGGTGGGAACTGTTTATTTGGATGTAGCTTTGTGTATCAACACCATTGGCCGATATATTTTCGGCTCGGCTCAGGCGGGCATTCGTGTGACACCTTGTCTATCGTAATATAGTATATTGCATATGGCGCAGGGGATAGGCCAGAGCGCAGATGTAAAAGCAAAACTTGACAGGTCCAAAGCAAAATATATGGATATCTGCAAACTAACCGCCAGACGCCAAACCAGATGTTGGTATGCTAGTTTAGGAGGGGCGGTAGAGATAATAACCACTGGCGGAGGTGACGGTGGCGGTAGTAGAGAGTAGATAACAAGCTCAATAGAACAACGGTGAGCAGAGTTCTTCCTCGGTACGCCCATTGGTAATTCGGCATCTCAAATAATTTACCGTATTCCGTCAAACACCAAACAACTTGCCTCCCATATATAGAATCAGTGGTACGATGCAGGTTACTGTTACGTTTGGCAGACGAAGCGCGACAGGAGTAGAATTAGTAATAGAATGTAAAGAAAAAGAGATAATATTTCATGCACCATTTTTACAGTAAAATTACGGTTAGGATGGTACCGCTGGAGAGCGGGCTATAGTTTGGTTCCCAATACCTATTTCTGGCTTTTTACAAGAAATGAAGAGATTGATCGATTAAGTAGATTAGATTAGATATGGGGTCAACCGCGATTATGTGTGGACCTTTCAAAGTTGGGGCCGGTATGTATAATCAAAACAAGAGTGCCTTTAATAATCGCTCGAACCAGTAACTCTGAATAAATAGTCTACGATTTAAGGAAGCCTCAGCTCCTTAGAAGATTTGTTACGTTTTCTGCACCCGAATTTTAACGTATCCTCTCGAATAAGAGAACTACGCCACGCAACCGGATTGGGGGAATATCTCTATGACACAATCGTACAATATGAAATTGGTGATTCATTTAGGTGATTTTTTAATTACCGCTTTAGCGTCGCGGCCGTGTTTCAGGAAACGGTACGACTTAATACCGTGCAACTTATCTTGAACGGGCACGAGCTCGGTAAGTATAAAACGTAGCGTTACCTAGATAAATTTTGCAAAACATTTGTTTACTTTTATATTATCTTTTAGAGGGTGGATCCGTTGTAGTTACTTCAGGGAGATTTTGGATCATATGCCATACCCTCTCGGAAACTAAAACCATGCCTGTCTGATAATGCCCTAACCTTGCCGTCCGCATACCCGAAAGTAAATTCCTAAAGTCTACTTTTTGCGATTAGTTGCACTGATTTTCATGTGCATTAGCGCACCTCACCAAATAAACTGATTCCGAATTGCACTAACTCTTTAAGCTAATCACTCTCGGAGGACACGATCAATTATGGAAACAGTCCGTCCGTCCATAGCTATCCCCCCGCGCGTAGCTATCCACCCGTGCGTAGTGGTTCGGCCACGGATCGTAGCCGAAACTTTTCTTATTGACTTTGACTACAACAACTGCTTGGACTCAAGCAAGAACTCTGCTACAGGCTCGCCCTAGTCCGGGTTACGAATTTCCGTGCGTCTTCACCTTAGACTGGCGGTTTTGGTCTTCTGAAAAGTAAGACCGCCAACTTATAGGGCCCTAAAGGCCGTAGAGCGACGCATCGGTGATTACGAGTGATGGAATGGTGATCGCGAGTGATGAAGTCATGACCAAGTGACGACCATAATATATCTGTATCTACCAAAAGATTGCGCATTATCTTCCTGGGACACAATGCAGTAGTATGACATACTATAACGCGCGATTAGAACTACCAATGCCTCCTACTGTAATATTCTTGTGTGAGATGTCACTCGGCACGTACCTACAGTCCCACCGCACTACCCTGGTCCGGGAGATCGAGAGCTGGATACCCTAGTGCGACAAAAGCAGTGGCCTGGGCTGGACTGCACGCTTGTCCCCCGAATAACTACAGTCCGGACGGACCGTTGCCATCCTTGGACACGATTACTACGCCCATTGGGCCGCAGCGACACAAATCGTAATCTATACGACAGCGTGACAATTCTCGCTAGAGAGCGCAATTGACGACTGAAGATCCTACTGCAATAACGGGCATTGTTGGTAAAGTAAAAGCAAGTATTCGTGGTCCGTAGCTTGATCTACGTAGCTTGTTGGCCTATACACTGCTTGAACAAGTTATTGAAGATACATGCACTTTTCAAATGAGTCTCATGTGTGAGATTAGTAAAGAAGTATCTTCTGTTCTCATGATTACAAGCTACTGAATAGTGTGTGCATCGTAGAAATACCAAGTGGTTAAGAACCCAAGAGGTCAAACACGTAATTTTTATTCTAGTCGAAAACTCTCCGCGTGCTACCGAAGCTCTAAATACCTCAGATGAAACAATTGCGAAACTAGTAGATTCAAGTACCAGTAGCGGGGCATAACAATGGAATAGGTGGGGATCATTCAAGCATGATTATCAGCGCCCCTGCGGTACATTTGAGTGTAGTTTAGATAAAACGACCAACAACGTGGCTTTACACTATGATGTCGTGAGGTTTTTGTGAGATTTGTCGTGAGATCGTAGTGAGATCGTAGTGAAGTTTATCGTAAGATCCTAGTGAGATCATAGTTTGGTGTGTAACCGTGTGCTGTAGGATTTAAATACCTATACTTATAGTGTAGATCGTGAGATTCACACACTAAAAGGGCTTGTTTTACACCATTTTGTAGTCTGTATACACACCTCGAAAACGGGTGATTTACACCTCAATAACGTTTCAAATCTCACGTTTCTGTAATTTCTGGCACAGGCAGACTGGGAGTGTTGCTTAAAATTGGCAAAGAATTCATCACTGTACATGCCAGTGCATGATTCTAGTACTCCTCACAGACTTAGAATATTTCTTATTCAGCATCATCATCACCACTATCTTGTTCTCACAACGCAACCAAATAGTCTCCTTTATACTGGCACATTCACCTGCTTGCACACACCCTGCATACATGCGCGCACATAGGATCATGTCAAATTACTCCTTGTACAATTCTAAGACGCAAAAGAGGGAACCCCTTCATTGTATCTATTATGGCTGTGAGGCCCGTTAGTTTGCACACCTCAACACCATAGCGAAATCTCACGATAGTTGGCTAAAGTAATTCATACACATCACTCACTATCGTTTGATTTACACTTGTTGTATGTATATATAGAGCTGACCGCTAGCTAGCGGGGCTGGTAGTAAGGGGCACACTTCTCTCTCCTATATAACCCGCGTTTTTCTCCTTCTCTCTTCTCTCTGTATCTAAGTCTACATGCACACGGTTTTCCCCATATTTCAACAACACTCCTCATTGGGATTTAATTTACACTTTGCACTGAATTTTACTCGGTGCTAGATATTTACACGCAGTGGTTTAATTCACTATACACCTTTCAATTCCAGCGTTTAATTCACCCTGCAGTCTTGGATCGGTCCGAAGAACTGTACTTGCTGTCATGTCAAGTAAACACTTCTTAAACCACGAAGTGTTGATTAAACTCTGTCACCAGTCTTACACCATGAAATCGTGGCATTTACACCCCGGCACACCAAAATCGTGAACCCTAGGGCAGCGTCTTAAAAAGATCCGAAGACCTTTACGAAGAAACCACCGCAATGAAGCAAACCGTATACCGTACCGCATGGACCTACTAACTGTATTTATTTATGCTGACATGTGAATGATGCTTAGTTAATTAACCAGATTGCGGTGCAACAAATGCAGAAAACCCGAGAGCTGACGGTTCTCGCTTCAACCTCCGTCCCTCACTCTTTTGTAGCGGTTTGTACCCTTACAATGGTTGAAGTCTGGGATTTAGGATTTCCTTACTAAAGTCTCAATCACATATTAGAGCTTCTTTGCGGTGAATTTTAACCACCTACAAAAACCGGAAACTTCAAGTATTCCAGGTCATGGCCTTTTTTGAACTATCGTTGTATCACTGATAGTTATAATCATAAATTTACCACTCTTATTTAGCCAAGTCATACGATGATTGTTGAGCACGAACCCCAATATCACAGTAACAATACTGAAGGATACTATTACATTCCTCACTTTCATCTTTAGTGTAGCGACTCATCGTCTTGATGACTGGACTCGAACGTTTTTTCCTAACTATTTATGTGAATATTCCAGCGCTAGTACTATTTCTAAATATTTACTTATACTCGCTCGAACTTTTAACAATCACTGGTATATATGACCACCTTTGCAAGCAACTCTCTTTTAGTCTTGCGCCCCAGCGATTGTTTATTCTGGAATTATCTTTTCAATCATAATGTAGAAATTTTATTGCGGGTGGAATTATATGATGGAGGGGGGGTTGAATTGCGCGTTTATTGTTCTCTTTTTTCTTGTTTTTGTTTAATCAGATTTACAGCATTTGTATTTTCAATGATGGCAGCTATTAGTGGAACTCGATCTCCACTAGCACAGAAGAACGATTAGTTCCAGATTAACCACCTCATGCATACCGCCCAGGCGCCTTATTAGGGGCGTGGGTACGCCACACCTAACAAGCTTCTAGCGGGGCATCTTGCAAATCCCGGAATTTTTTCAAAATTGCAAATTGCTCAACAGCCACATAATGGAGAGAATATCAGAGACAGCAGTATAATAGACAACTCCAAGGCCTACATGTCAATCTAAAAATCAAGTCAAATGGTCCAATTCTGAGCAAGATGAAAATGTGAGTGAGAGCCCATGAAGCCAGTGGATTTTTGCCTCCTTCTAACCCCTGTTTTATCACCAATTGAAAATGGAATTCACTGGTAATACTACCAGAGCATATGTGGTATGCTAGCTGTCAATTGATATTAGGATTGGTAGATTGGGGCTAGTGGTTGTTGAGAGAGGTACTATTTCTGAGTTGCTGAAGTGGGAGACCCTCTATAGTACCATAACTTAGGTGATTTTTGCCCAAGCAAAATTTCATTGTTGCTAGAAACTGCCAAGCTGTCCTCAAGTAGTCTTGTAGCATGATAATGAGACTTAGGTAGCAAGAGCAATGAGTTTCAACCAGAAGTGGTGGAGAAATCATATGGGGTAGGTAGCTCTTCTTCTGCTTATCTTTCCATAGCAGTCAACCCATACGTCCACCAATCCTTGGTCAAATTAGAAGCTCATTGGTACAGAGTAGCTATACTATACACAGACAGATTCTGCATTATCATTGGCCTGGTACTAATATTGATGGTAAACTGGTTGGTCTCTAAATTTGAGTCATAAGCTGTCACTGATTACAGATGTACCTTACAGTTATACAGGTGTACTTGTGCCGGAGATATGTTACAGATCTGATACACGGTGACTGCTGCAGGGGCTGATGCCTCCTGTATATATCTCGAGTTTTTCTCTTTCTCTCATTTCACTGTACCATCTAATAGTTATACACTTGGTTTGTCTGCTCGAAGCATTCTCATTGGTCGGATGAACTTGCCACGTGGCGCATGTGGCACTGGCAGATACAGTGGCGGGTACAGTGGCGGATATCCACATGTTGACTCAGGATTTATCCCGAAGACCTACAAGTTTTTAGAACGCCATTGAAGCTGCTAGAAAGGGTTGGAGAGTGCTTGCTAAAGCACTGAGTCATTTGTGTAGACTCATTCACAAATTTTCACTCGCTACCCGCCGTTTGCCACTGCTGGCTGGCGCCACTCTACCATCTCCTGCAAACTTCAAATTTCTTAGGCGTATAAAGGCATGGATTCTGCCATTAGATAGTTCGGTAGACAATCACTTTTGTACGATAGATAATTCAATCCCTCTTTGTACTCGATCACTCTCAACAATACAGCAGACAAAGTGGCTGATATACAGTGGAGGATATATATACAGTGACAGATATACAGCCAGATATACAGTACCAGGGCAGAATACATATTCACAGCGGCGGATATACAGAAGTAGTTTAAGATACACAACGGCAGATACACAGCGGCAGATACACAGCAGCGGATACACAGTGGTAGATGAACAGCAGCAGATACAGTAGTGGATATGCAACACAGTAGACACAGTGGCAGATACACAGTGGCAGATACACAGCTGCAGATACACAGCGGCAGATACACAGCAGCACCAAATCAAGATACACAGTGGTGGACACACAGCAGAAGTCTAGGTGATCTGCCTGATATCGTAACAAGTCCACCATGGTCAACGTTTCGAATCCTGGGGGCGGCAAAGCCGCCACCGGTGCTAGTAGAATACACGCACACGGTTCTCCCCAACTTCCATATCATAACATACAGCCAGGGAGAAAAGATTTACCTGATGGTATATGACATGTATCTAAGTGACAGGTAGAAAGATTTACCCGATGGTATATGACATGTATCTAAACAGTGCTAGTATAGTCTAAGCCACTGTACTTAATCTAAGCCACTGTACTTGCTCATCAACCACTCCTTGAATATCAGAGGAAACTAAAAGAGTAGACAAGCAAGTGAAAGAGCATATTGTTAACTACATTTCATATATAAACAATATCCTGGTCAAAGTAAAACTCATGGAGTTAATTGAGCTCAAAGTTGGATAGATGTGGGAGCGGGGGGAGTGGATACGATGTGCCCCGCTAGCGGCTTGTTAGGTGAGGGCGCTGGACGCGCCCACGCCCCTAATAAGGTGCCTGGGCCGTATGCGGTTTCTAGTTCATTATGTCTTGGCGATGCGATGGTTTAGCCGAGACTGTACGTGGTAGGCGGCCTACCATAGTTGCAGTCAATTGTAGCTTTACGCAGGCATATTTTTAACTTAATGAACTATACCATAGATAGCAATCCTACATACGGATACGCAGTAAAGCCATCCCCTGTAATTAATCTCTGGTCTCCACAACAATTTGTGGAGGACCGGTCTCACAAGAATAACTACAGCCACCCCACATCATAGATCAGTGATCCTATCGTACACCAGTGATTGAGACGACCGTTCGTTCTTAGTACCAATTTGGTATACCAAATTTATCTGTTCTGAGTATTACCAAACATCACCGCTAAACTATTACATAGTCAATCCTACTGACGTCTATTGGATTATTAGACATAGTAATAGCAATAAAGCCCACCTACTACTCCACCCCAGCCAAAGACTCTATTAACAGCTTCCAGCATACACTTGCGTCACCACAAGCCAAAATTAGGGAGTAAAGGGTAAAGGGTGGGCCTCTAGGAAAGAACTAGTTTTCCCAGGCAGTTGTATATGGAGGGAAAAAATATACTTGCTGACAGGTTTTGCCTAGCTTTTTAGACGGTGCCTTCTGACGCTAACTAATACACAAGGTTTCTCGGACAGACTCCATCTGACTGCTGGTGTCTGAACTAGAGTAGCTAGTACGGTGTGTCTAATCCGCAGGAGAGGGGTAATAAAACATGTTCAACCAAAGAAGGGGAAATAGAATGATGCGACCGTTTCGGGAAGCCTTCCGTCGGTGTTAGACATCTTATGACGTGGCTGCGGTTTCCGGAAGTTGCCGGGGCGTTGTTTCCTTCGATGTACGGCAATTAAGCTTTATGCATTGATGCACAGTCGCTTATACCCCTAGTGGGGCCATTGTGACATCGGTTTGAGTGAATCCAGACTAGCGTTGAGGCTACGGTTTGCCGGTTGTAGTCTGTCAGATACCAATGCAGTGGTTTACAGCAATACACACCATTTCACCCGCCGGCAACCTTCCGCCACTTCGCGAGGTGAGGCAGTTAAAAAGCTGCTTTCCGCTCCAAATCATACCAGAGAAGAATATAATCTCCCTTCCAAAATTCACGACCCTCTTCAAAAATATTAAACACGATCTCTGCCTGAACAACAGGCTCGAGACCATCCTCAAACCGGCCATCACTATCGTCGATAGCCGTACCGTTCGCTCGCACTACATGAGCATATTAGTGGAAGTATGTTTCTCGCGCAATTGTGAACTGTTTTGCTGATTACCGTTGCATAGGAACACTTCGTCTGAGATTACGATCACGATATCATGGTGATAAGCAACTCTACACTATCTGTGTACGTGTGTTCCGCCTTACATATCTCTGTCCAGTGTTAGTTTCCCCCACAAACCACCTGGCGCTCCGCGCAGTTTCGAAGGTTGCGGGTACTACAATCCGATATCCATTTGTCCTAACGAAGGCATTAGGAACATCTCCATTCTGCCTTGGATCGCTAGGGATGTTGCACAAGTATTCTTCGTTGCTGCCATGTTGTGTTTGGCTATTTTGGCTCTGGTCTTGTAGTATCACGGGTGGTTTGAAAAGATGTATAGATTGGTGGTCTCGGCTGCTATCGTTTTGGTTCAGCTTTTGATAGTACATCTATAGCTAGATTATCAGCTGCTGGAGAACTTAGAAGTAATATAAATTCGGGAGCATGTAGATTATTATTTGGGGTTAGGTTGTTTTGGGGGAAGGAGTGTTGATTGTTCTGGAGAGGCGTTGGGGGCTCCTAAGCGATAGACTGGTTGTAGGACTTCTGGATCTACAGGGCTTGGACCAAAAAGACTAATGTATAGGATAGGTATGGTGTTCGGTTTATACTTGCCATAATATTAGTACTAGAATAGGAAATTTTAGCTCTATAATTTTAATTTACATTTATCTAGCCGAAACTTATCACTCACGGGGGACAATGACCTGCCTTATTCTGTGTTCTGTATTGCTGCCTTCACCGTCTAAAGTTACATCTCTAAGATATATGACTCAGATACCCACAGCTCCTGTAACAATGTAAAAATACTCACCTTGTGTTACCTGCTATCAATAAGTGTAAGGTTCGTATGGTTAGGCCCTTGCATGGAAATGGTTCTTGTTTAATGGAAGAACTATACTCGGAAGTGCTGGGTTGGGATTCGGCGAAGGCACTTCAAACAGCGACGTACAATTTTCTCTAACTATCATGAAAAGAAAGAAAATTATCGAGTCTAGGCCCTCCATTGCACATGCGCTTGCACTTACGACCAATGACTACCTTTACGGAAGCAGAAGTATCCACGACCAACCATAAACATAAAAGGGTGTAGATAACGATAAACCAAACAGAAAGACTAACACAGCACAACGAACAACGAGCGGTATCCAATAAGGCATCTGGTCAAAACCCATCCAAACTGCAGGGAGAGGGATTCTAGGATCGTGATTAGAAACGCACAAGGTCGCATACAGCACCAAAGCGAAACCATCCATGGGAATCCAAATTATGCATACCTGCATAATCCGAAGATTATTGATACCTTATACCCATGTAAGATAAATGACCCACGCGCTGGACATCAAAAGAAGGAGGAAAATAAGAGCGATCAATTCCCTGAACCACGAACCTCCATAAAGATCACCCACAACAGGGCTATCTGGTGATTCACTATGTGCAGGTAGACTTGCTGAAGATTGATTTACCGTCGGTAATATTTCATTTTGTACAGGTAGACTTGTTGAAGATTGACAAACCGTCGGTAATGTTTGGGGAACTTGCGTCGCACCAGTTTCGGAGAGGCTGTCATCCTTTACTTCCTTTACTCCGGGCTTGGTGGAATGGCCTGGGGCAATTCGTCAGGACATAGCATCAATCATTGGATATGATAACTGCGGTCACAAAGTGATCTTACCGTACAAAATTTCACCCATTGCGAGAACTGGCAATGCTAGAAGCAACACTGGTAGGACTTGTCCAAATCCCCAACCATTCTCCTCCGTAACGACCTGACATTGCAACTGACGCGTTACTGAGAGGTTTACAGTTCTCCAAAGCAAAGCAGAGTTGAGCCAAATAATCCAGCGTGCCGCTAGCAAACCACATGCGTGAAACCACAACCCGTGAATAACGAACCTCCCACAGCATTAATGTATATACGTCGAAAATTGCTTTTAACAAAACATACACTGCAAACACATACATATAGCGCAGTACTGCTAATGATACCACTAGCCCACGTGCTTGTTCGCGCTTCAGCCGCTCATGTGCCTTCTCTACCTTCTCTGCCTCCTTCATCTTCAGCTTGAGCTTGTATGCGAGGACCGTTCTAAGCTTATAGCGGCGTAATTCGCAGCGTTTGGAAAAAGCTGGATAACTCCACCAATATAGGCGATCGCAACAAATAATACTCTAGCGGCGGTTTAATTGGGTGGCTGTGCTCTGGTAAGCGACAAGGTGCAGCACATGCGAAAGCGGGCCCTTTCATGGGTCCGCTACCGGCCAAGGGATAAACTCTTAGACTGAAACACTACTGGTATACTCATCGCATTCAAAACAGAAAGGGTCAGACGAAGGATATATCTCATTCTTTCTGTTTTGGTAATTGTATTGACAATGATAGAAAGGATATCTAGTGGTAATGCATTTCCTCTATCCTAGAGATAAGAGACATTCCGTCTCTGGAAAAAGACAGAACAATTTGAATCTAAAACACCCACAGTTTATCTGCTAGCGGATCTTTCCAGCGCCCAAAATCCGGTTGCTCAGAGAATGAAATTGAAACTGTACGGACAAAGTAAGTTAAATAAGGAATCGTGAAACAAGTTAGGCGGAACCGTTCCATATTTTTAGAAAGTAATATTGAAATCATATTAAGATGAATGCAAACAATCCCAAATATAACCCCGAAAACTGCCAAGAGCGGTTCTTCCCCATGCAGCCAATGTAACATACCCCAGGACCGGAGGAAACCATAGCCGATTTTAGTATGAATCCATATAGCAGGGAGTATCTCAAAGTTAATGACGTTACTAAACTGACATTCATGACGAAATATCGCATGGGATTGCTGAGTGTGAAACGGCTTTACTTCCCACGTAATATTCAATAATCGAATCCATAGGGAGAGAACACCCGCCACTGTTCCAGAGAGAGCAATTACTCCGTTCTTGTTGTCTATCCAGTAATGACCGCCTTGAACATGGAGCCGACGAACGAAGAGGAAACTGGAAATAACTGCTTGGACAAGAAATACCAACAGCACCACCACTCGGCCATACCAGATCGACGTCCGACGACTGCCAGTCACCCGTTGAAGATCAGAAATTACAAGCATTCTTAACGGTATTGTGTCATCAGTGTCCGGTATGATCGCATGCATTCCGAGGATTACGGAGGTGTAGAAGTCGATCCCGGGGAATTGATGCTGCGTGCGATGGTTCTGATATGCAGCGAATACGCCACGCAGCAATTGCATCTGTTCAAATAGTGATGCTTAGAGAAGCTTAATTGTATTTTATCTAAGAGTGCCACAAGGCCATATATATATGAGTACAAGTGTGAATGCATGGGTACGCATCTATGTATAGACTCTTCAGGCCAACAGTAATCTCCGGTCATACAAGGCTCACCTCCGGCCATACGAGACTCATCTCTGGCCATACGAGGCTCATCTCTGGCCACAGAAGACAGAGACCTATCATGCAATACTCCCCCTCTTGCTATACACCATAGAGCAAGAAAACAAAATAAGAAGAGATGAAACAAACAAGCAAAATGATTCCCATAGTAGCCTCCTTAAAACCATGCAAGAGTGAGCACGGAAAGAGTACTACCATAGCCTGAGGATGGCCATCCATTGAAAGACAAGGAAATTCACATGCCCAGAAGAAAAGTGAAACAACCTTAAATCGACCGCTATTACCATAGCCCCATCGCCTTTGTGAATTTCTCGTGCTTATCCATGGTCAAGGCCTTGATTAGTATATCTGCCACATTCTCGTTAGTATACACATAGGAGTAGTCAACTATCATGCGGGCATGTAGATCTTGAGTATTGTGATAGCAAACCTCGATCTGCTGTGTGCGAGCTTTTATGATACCAGTTGTGATATGAATAAGTGTGTCCTGATTGTCGCAATTGAGCGGAAGCGGCGATGTGACTTTGCCATTTATATCTCAGTGGAGCTGAAGGAGCCACTTCAGTCGAAGGGAGCCTTCGGAAAAAGCTACGTATTCGGCTTCGAGGGTTGACATGGTGATGAGCTCTTACTTTCGTGACTGCCACAAGACAGCCCCATTGCTGACAAGGAAGACAGGTAACGCGGGAGGAATCGACTCCAAGCTACACTCAACCAGAAGTATCCCTTCTAAGTATCCCCTTATCTTGTCTTGCTATTGGACTTGATATTGGACTTGTACAAGGAATAGTAGCACATTCACTTCAAAACTCCACACAGGTGCCGAAAGTAATCAGAGTAGAATCAATGTAGTATAGGATTCCGATCTGGCCATATTGTTAAGGCTTGTTCTCTGCTGTGAGAAAGTTGCCCTCAATACTTGCACAGAATCGAGAGGTCTTTATACCTCATTGCTCCATGCTGTAACTGTTAAATGAAGCTACGGATTTCTCTAGATAAATTATGACCATCATCTTGTCCCCCAATCCCGGTGTGTTGATAACCAGTAGGCCTGAACTTCCTCCAAGCAAATGGTAACCCGTCAATCCTCCAGTTTTTCTGGACCAACAGTATCTTTCTGATATAAATCTCCAGACTGATTGGTATCCATCAGATTGTTGTCTTCTGGACTATCAACCTCATTGTACCATTCAACTGCCTTCTTTTGTATCTTGCTCAAGTGTCCTTATCTAACAGGCCAGAGCAACACCACTTAGGAGTTACTTCATATAGAGGTGACGATGGTGGGCGTTATTCATTTTCTTTGTGCATAGAGAATATAGCGATGGGTGTTTGCAGACAGTTATTAACACACCATCACAACTATGACAACACTCGAGGGTGGGTAGTGATGATGATGTAGTTGAGGGATGGGCGCCTGGTGGTCATTGGTGTGGCGATAGGGCCTGCATATAATTGATGAAGCTTATTCCATTGCCACCTCATATCATCATCAAGTGATATCTTGTGAACCCGGAACTGTGACCTTTCTTAAAGGTGTAACACTACGTCCCTCTCCTACTCTGTCGCGCTTGATTCTATATTCCTTCTTTTGATATTGGTAAACTTTCACCTTCCTGCCAAAACCATATCCTTATCCATCAGTCAATTGCTTGCCATCGAAACATCCTGGTACGACTATGTCTCCCAGGATGAAAGGTACATACTCAAGTTATACCCTCTCATCCTTAGCCGCCTGAGGATTCTTCGCATTGAACTCCCTCAGTAGCTCCATATAATCAAAGTTCTCGTATGGTTCCTCTGGTCAATCTGTTTCATCCGGATACCCATTCCATTTGAACAGATATAAGACCTTCTTTTGTTCCTTCTTGAATTCAGTGCCAATGATCTCCAGTTGCTCATATCCAGTCTGGTACTCATATCATTTGACATTATATCCCAATTCATGTTCATCTGTTACCATAGCATTCAGGTCTGGTGGATCTCGATTCACATTGCAGGTAATGTGGAAGTGTTCAATGAAGGATACATGAAGGGAATTATGTATTCGCCCGAGTGAGGGTAGTTCTAGCTTAACTGCTGTAGGCAACATAACCTTTATAATTTTGAATGAACCATGGAGTTTGGCATCCAACATTCTTGCTGATCTCCTGGTTTTGAGATTCTTTCCATTTAGCATAACCAAATCACCTGGTTGGTATACTGGTGCAGGTTTAGCTCTGTTATCATGGTATTTCATCATCGTTTTGCTGGCCTTCTCCAGTCCCTGATGACAGAGTTGAAGAATGCTGTTCTTCCACTAAATGAGTTTTCGTGTAACACCGGGAGATCCACCCAAAGTCGTAATCAATAAAAGCCCCTAATGACTACCGGACTGATAAAGAGAAGAATGATTAAAGCTTCACTCAGGATGCATATAATGATTACCACCCATGGTACCAAGGTAACTGTTCCGTTCTCTGCCACTGCAAGATAGTATCGACTGAAGAGTATCATCGTACGCTATCAATATACTTGTACACACGATTCGAGAGTATTCTAGTCAGAAGATCCTTTGAAATATCATACTATTTTGTCGGTTGTCAGACTCCCTTATGACTCAAGAGTATTGGACCAGCAACAGGCACTTATACTCAAGAACCCCCTGCCATGATTTCCAAAGACTCCAAGTATCGCCTTGTCATATAAGAAACTGCAAAGTAGTTTCGCCTCAGCGGAAGGAGTAGTGCGGACTCAAGAGTATCCTAGCAGACGTATTCTTTAAACCACCACATTATTGGGCTGGTTTGTCAGACCTCCTTCACAGTATAAATTATCATCTTGCTCTCTTCCATATCAACGACTTGCTTCGAAGAAGGTACTAAGAATTAGCAAGTATAAAGAGTGGTGGGTTTATCCGTAAGATAGAACTGAAGATGAACGTACCAATCTGGACTCCAATAGAGAAGTATCCTTGTTGACTTCGATACAGAACCAATATTTAATACACTGGAATGAAGTTATGGCCTAACCTCCAGGTTGAGAAGGTCAATTGGTATCTGCAGATAAATCTTAACATAGACTGTATGTTCGATGGAATGTCATTGATGTCCTTTCTTCATGTCGGTATCGCTGATATAAATCAGATAACCCACACGCTTAATATTTCCAGGACTGCCAAAGCCTGTTTTGAAGTTCTCATATGGAACTGCCTTATCATCCGTGCCGTCTACCATTGATAGTCGAGTTCTAACTCCCATGAGTACTAACTACATCATCAAGGGAATATGCTTGTAATGCAAGACTATTGCTATTGGTGATACCTTGTATGAATACAAGGTTATCTGAAGCCAATTATTAACAAATCAGTTCATGTCACTCTGAGCCAGTGAGAGTCCCGACTTATATACCAACCGGGTACGTAACGGTTTAATGATTGAGGCATATGACAGCACCATTAATTTGACTACGCTTTATGGGAGCAAAATCCACAGTATTCTACACTTGAGCTGTTTTGCCATATATTGAACAGTGAGTATCCCGCGCCACTCAGGACATCTGAATCGTAGTCCCATTCGCTCCAGACCATGAAGGTGGGGTTAAAATAAGGGTTGATTTGTATAAGTCCATTCTGTCAACAGGGCTGCGATATATCAATTATTGGCTGTCGACTTATCTCTAATATGACTCTGCATATTGCAAGATGCCATAATGTTCTGATGTTGATGACACCTCATCTCCCTAGGAATTATCCTTTGGAGCACGAGTGAATAGTCGTTTGCTCGGCGACTAGGAATATGGTTTCCTGCCGATCAGGAATGACCATTAACAATCGAGCTTCCATGACCAATACAGTTCTAAGGATAATGCTAATCGTATTTGTGCTCGGCTCCATTGCTTTGGTTGGTCTACTGATATGAAGTTAGGGGAATAGAGACATTACCAATAGCTGCACAAATCCGGAAGATTGATTGAATTAGGAAACCCGAGTGATATTTCATGATATCCGATCAAGTATCCATAGTTGAATTATCAAATAATCCTGTATGATCCCGGAAGTATACCTGTAACCCCAAAGGCGTAACATTATGAGAAGATGGATTCCGTGAGGGTTCAGCTGTTGGCCAGTTCATTTGAGGGTAATAGTCATAGTTTGCAATGGATGGTATCATCTTGACTGTGGAATGGAGACAGTTGTTGTAGTCATACTCTGCCATTGGAAATATTTCTTCCCAATTATCTTGTTCGTAATAGCAGTAACTACGAAGGTATTATTCCTGTGATGAGGTTACAGTTAGTGTTAGCAACAGTTCCGGACCGTTACTTCTGGTCCAGGTCCGGGTCAGAACTGAACCATTGCCAAATTGGCCGTCTGGATTGTCTATACACCCGAACCGTCAATTCCGGCATGGTTCGATGCAAATCTTCCTACCTGGCTGAATTTGGCGGGTTGTCAGCGGGTTGCCCAGCGGGTCCATCTGTTGATTAATATAATGTTCTTGTTTTTACAGTTGGATGATCGTAAATTATTAAAATTAGGTATTCGACAGCCAATAATCTGTTTTTGGATGTTTTGCAATCTGCATCATTGATGATTTTGGAATACGTGTTTTTCCGTCTATACATTGCATATTTGGCCATAGAGGCAGTCAATAGTTCTGTTATAAGTGCATTCATGCGCACAAGGCATTGATTACCCAATATGCAAGACAAAATAGTGTTGACGCTCGGTTGACCCTCAGTTTCATAATGTGGTAATGTATGTGTCACGTGTTGTTTCAATTGAAATGGCTGCCACGACTTGGTCTATGAATTGTTACCACATTTTTACACTTGGATTACCCAAGATCCAGCACCAATAATCCTTGACACTCCAATAACACTCATTGTCAGGATGGGACAGGGAGCGTGTTGGTGATCTTTTGAATTTGAAAGGCAGCCAATACCTCGTTTATGAATGGCTGCAACCAATCGCCACTTAGTTTTGCCAAGGAATGCTGCCATTACATCGGTTATAGATAGCAGTGACCAAGTCACTCTTCAATTACTGTACTTACAAGTCTAAAAATTGTTGACGCTCCGTTGACACTCATTTTCAGGATGGGGCAGAGAGCCGAATACTATCATTGTTGATTTAGAAGGCAGCCAATACTTCGTTTATGAATGGCTGGAACCAATCGGCACTTAGGTTACCCGAGATGCACAGCCAAAAATTGTTGACGCTCCGTTGAAGCTCATTTTCAGAATGGGGCAATGATTGTGTTGTTTACTCTGTTGCCAAGGAAAGCCACCAGTATGCTTGTAATGGATAGTACTGACCACGTCACCATTCAATTACCGTACTTACAAGACTGCAAATCGTTGACGCTCCATTGACGCTCATTTTCAGGATGTGGCAGGGAGCCTAAAACTGTCATTTTTGATTTGGAAGGCAGCCAATACTTAGTTTATGAATGGCTGTAACCAATCGGCACTGAGGTTACCCAAGATGCACAGCCAAAAATCGTTGACGCTCCTTTGAAGCTCATTTTGAGAATGGGGCAGTGAACGTGTTGTTTACTCGTTTGCCAAGAAAGGCCACCAGTATGCTCGTTATGGATAGTTCCAACCAGGTCACCATTAAATTACTGTACTTACAAGACTGAAAATTGTTGATGCTCCATTGACGCTCATTTTAATGTACGGTGAAGTCAAGATCTGGTGCAATTAATAATTGCAATCTTAAATATTTGAACTGTGTGGATGCCTTTCAGCGTGATTTGGACTTGGCTCTATGGCAAAGCCGAGCCCAGGGATATTCCAGCAGTGGTTGCTCTCATCCGGTTAAAATTTATATGTTATGCCAAATAATCCATACTGCCCACTACAAGTTCGTTTCTTAACGAATATTCTCTCGTGACTGGTCAACATTCTTCCATGAAAATTCTCTGATTAAAATCATCGGTCACACTACATAATGAACTTGGTGGTAATACATTGACGCATTCTGTCTTTCTTTTTCTTGATCCCCTTATTCCACCTTGTTTCCATTACATTGACTGTCAGTAACGCCTTTTCAATCTTCTTCTTTGATTGTCATACAGGCGGAATCAGTCAAGGAACATTCCAGGCCGCACTCACATTCCACAGCTCCGGGGATTCTGATACCTCACTGCCGTTGTCCAATTTGATATCTGATCCTTTGTCTTCCTCCCAGTCGTCTTCGCTGTCGTTTGGATTATCCAAGTCCCCATTCCAGTTAAGCCAATTTTCGGTGTCTGAAATGCTTTCAGGTGAGCTATCCTCATCATTTTCAGCAGGATGGCGGTCGATTCGTTTGATTCGACGGACATTCAATACTTTAGTTCGTCCTCCAGGGAGGTCCTTTGCAGACAAAGCTGGTGGCAGAGGTGATTTTTCCGACAATTTAAATGCAGCCACACCATCATGATGAAAGAGTGACCAGGATGCTTTGACAATCTCTTCAGTATCTGATATGTATCCCACGGCTGTCATCTGTTCATTATGAGCGCGAGATTCCTTCTGTGTGGCTCGTAGGGTTTGGCTACCCCGCCACATCTACAAAAAGTCGTGGACCTTGGCCATTTGGTGCCACTTCTTTTCCTCTGCCTCTCCCTTCGTCTCCATGTTGTTATCAGTACTGCTTGGATCCAATACTGGATCGTCGCCAGCCAGTGATCTGTTATTGGCTCAAGCAAACTGCCTTACTACAAGTTTTTCGCGAAGGGTTTTGCCTGTTGTTTTTGACTGCCTCCACCCGATCACATCTCGCCCAAGGGAAACACTGGCCTTGACTCCGACACTGTGAGGTTTGATAGAGAATATGTCAAGGGCCATATTGGCGAGATCGGCATACTTTGAGTTCATTTCTTCTTGCTGCCGCCACCACTCGGTGATATCCGGTAACCAAAATGTACCACTGATCCCCATTTGGCCGGAGTGGTAATCATTAAGATTCGGATTAATTTGCCCCCAGTTCTTTGGTAATTCAGGATGTGAAATCAAATAGACCCTCGCGGGTGTCAATGAATGTGCTGCACGATTGCATTGTCCGGGTGTCGTTTCGGTCACATTGTTAGGCATTAAGTATTCATCATCATCGCTGGGCAGATCATATGGATCATAAGAAGGTTGAACAGATCTAGAAGCCATTGCGGACAAGCTGGAATTGTTGTTTGGTGTGTTTTCGGGCTCAGTGACCGGCAAAGGTCTATGTTTCGCACAGTATTTGTTCTCCACATACTTCAGAAAGGCCTCCTGGTATTGGGTAGTATAAGGAGTCTCGTCTTCAGGATTGATATCAATTCCCTTGTCCCTGTTCCTAAACGACCGCAACTTCCGGAAGGGATCAAGAATGTGTGCCGTAATGAGGAGCATACCAGTCGTTGGAGTGACTTCGGTATATCATTTAGACAACTTGTGCCGCGCACACTTCACCACAACGAATCAGTCTCCCTTCCATTGGGTCAATTTCTTGGGCAAAGATCGCATCACACCATCTGTGTGATCAAACATGTCATTGTAGGCAGTGATGACGTGATTTAGAGTAACGGTATGCCGTTTCGACATCCAAAGGGTCTAGTATCGGAATGGCCATAAAACCTCCATGACAGACTTGACAATAGTCCACTCATCCTGAGTCGTGAAGAGCGGCCGGTAGTCAGTATATTCTGGGTTTTTCTGCCACTCCCAGGTGAATTCACATAATCGGAAGGAGCGCTCGTGCAACTCTAGTGTCGAGTTCCAACGTGTCTTCACATCCATAATGCGTAGTACCGCGATCCGGGCTTTGGCGTTTTGACAGTCAATGAACTCGTTTTGAAAACCAGGTGTCAGCATCATCAATACAGGAAGCATTCTCCGCTATATGAAGTGTCAGCTTCAGCACTTTCAAAATATGTTGAAATACGTGCTTTCTCAATTATCTTTGCTAAACCTGGTCTCATGGCTGACACCTTGTTGATTCTAGCAATGCCCTCTTTTCGAAGTCTTTGACTCTTCCCAATGTTTGTGCTTTCATTCTCTCCAAACAGCTGATCACGCTCATGGGCTTCCCAAGACTTAGTGCGGCCTTTTACCCCCAGACTGGTCATGAATGCACCCAAAGCCAGCTGAATGACGTGCGCCATACATGGTATGTGGGTTCTCCATGTGGGCCACTCGATTTCAAAGGCCTCAAGGGTAGTTTGTAGTTTGTGAGTCATCGAGCAATTTGAGGAAGCGTTATCGGTCGTGATTCCAAGTAAATGGCCATCAGACAATTCGAAACGATCAAGGACATCCTTCCAATGTCCAGCTAGCCGTGCTCCCATATGCTGACTCTTGACCTCTAATCCTTAATGAGCTTTCGAAATAAGAAAAGAATGGGCTATCAACCTCATCGAATGCCAGTTGTACTTCTCACCAAGCACAATTTCGATCCATCTAATAAGCAACGACCAATGTTATTGCTAATTTGTTTGTCGATATCCATCCATCCAAAGCTAAACTTACTTTGTTTCTTGATGTTAATTGCTTCTTAATTGCATCCACTGTCAGTGTGTATTCCCTCCCGCAAATATTACTCAGGGCGCTGGCAGACGGTAACACCAACACGTTTCGTAATGCATTGTATAACTGTCTTTGCTTGAGGTTTGATATCGCGTTCCATGGAATATGAGCAGAAACAAAACCTAACATGAGGTACCGATTGCAGGTGTCTTGGTGAAATTCGGCTGTTTGAAAGTCCTTTGCTGCCAGTTCAGAGCGTTTTGTCTGTCAATTCAGTAAGTATACTAAAAACTTGAATGGTAAATTTGATTTTCCTTTGCGAACTTACAATCGGAATACCTCGACTTCCTTGCCCATTCAGTTTTGCCAAAGCAGTTCAAGCGACCGTTGAACGAGTCAATTCGGTTACCTCTGATACTGTTAATTCGTTTAACTTTGCAATATGCGCTTTTGCCAGCAAGTGTTTGCCCATTGAGCTGCTCCCATGTTCTGAGGGATGCCGAAGAACTTGATGACAAACGATACATATGATGCCGGGGCTGCCAGTCTTCCCAATTCCGCGATGTAAGTAGAATCGCCACCAAGCGGCATGTCGAGAGTTATTTCAAGCAATAGGCCGCTTCGAGCCTACATTCATTGAAGCCCACAAAGCATCAAAGATGATTTGCCAAGTAAGGTCGCTTAAATCACAAATAAAGACATGTTCATTTTTTGAAGATATCATCCCCTCTAGTAACACGGTATTTAAAGATTCTGTATCTGACATCGCGGTAGGGAATTGAACTCTGCATAATCCGATCACGGTGACGGTCAAAAGATTCGTTCTGGTCAGGTAGAATGGTGCTTCTTAAATAACGACTTTAGAGCTACAAGTGAGGAAAAAGTCAGACCGGTGAGACATCGCATGCATATTTTTGAAGTTGAATACAGCAGCATATAATGACGAGACGGTCGCGATATGATCAGTAGCATTTTTGCCCATCAAGGAAGCCGATAGTACGATTATGGGTCAACGCCGCTGCATTGCTGTCTGACTATCCAAGATACAAGCCCAAAAATCGTTGAAGCTCCATTGGCGCTCATTGTTAGGATGTAGTAGCGATATCGTCACTCGCATTTTTGGCTAGAAAGGCGGCCAAAATAATGATTATGGGTATATGCCATTGCTCAGCCCTTGAATTGTCCATGATGCAAGACCAAAAATTGTTGACGCTCTGTTGACAATCATTTTTAGGAGGTTGTAGCGATATGGTCATTGGCTCTTTTGCCCATCAAGGCGGCCAATACTGCCATTATGGCTTAATGCTGTCACGCAGCCCAGTCATTATGCATGTTGCAAGACGAGAAATCAGTTACGCTCCGTTGACGCTCATTTCTACAATGGGGCAACGAGCATATCTCTTGCCTTTTTACATTGTAAGCCGGCCAATAACTCCTCTCTGGATTGATGAGACTATGCAATCCTTAGATTGCGGAAAAGATTAAACTAAAATCGTTGACTCTTCTTTGGCGCTCACCTTAGAGACATACCAACAGTCATTTGGTGGGCAATCAGTTTGCTTGAATGTCATATCGTCATTATTGACAGCCAATATTCAGTGTCTAGGTAGAATCATTTGTATCAAGAAGCATCGCGGCCTCTCAGTGTCTGAGCCACCACTATTCACGTCATCAGTCCGATGAATGACGTAGTTCCGTCGTGTTTTCGCTTTCAGCTGGCATGTTACGGCATACAGAGCCATCAACTAATTTTAGACAGATAGAGCCCGACTTCCTGACCTGTCTTTTTCCAGCTTTTTTTCCACAATTTCCATGACGTACCATAAGCAATGTTCAAAATTTCGACTATGTGCAGCAGGTCTGAGCGGACAGTTATGCAGTTAGCTGTATGAACCAATGCTGCATGACGGCTGCCATTGATCCGGGTTCAGACTGCGCACTGACCACTCATCCTATGACTCGTATGAAATCACTGAACTAAATTTTGTTAATAAATTTTGTCTCTATTTTAGGTTTTGCTTTCTAATATAACCATAACAGGCAAGTCGATATCAAGTTTGCTAGCCGTCTGTCAACCAAATCTGGAGTCTGGAACATTCGCATGGCCCATACGACCCTTGCACACACTCTGATGAAATATCATGTCTCACAGTGTGGTCACTGATATCAGGAAAAAGCTGACATGTAGCAAAGTAGGTACACAAATTGCTTTCCGGTGAGATAGGCGTGCAAAACAAACTACTTGGCGGTCTATAACTCCGGTGACGCAGGAGCCGTCACCATATGTTCGTCTGCATCCGAATTGTATAAGGTAAGTAGTTAGGGATGCTTCATGCATTGGTAAAAGCATATGGGTTCGACTGGCTTTGCATCCTGAATCGGCGTTGAATCGGTCGCTGCGTCGGGAGAAAGAACTGATATGAATGTGTTTGACTGTGGTTTCTCCGACCCCAGCCTCATTTGACTGCTTCCTGGTCGAGAAGTCACTGTCGGCATTTCCAATTGTCCTCGGACGATATCAAGAGTCTGCATATGCTCTCCTACTGTTGTCAGGGATGCTGAGGCTGCAGTCGTCTCTATTTGAGGCGTGACAACCGCCAGAACGTTCAATTCAGCATTTCCGTACTTCATATCTCTCTCACGAATGCAGTTGGCTGCATCGCCCCATCCCGGTTGGGTCAATTCATCAAACCCCATCTGCTTCTGCCGAAAACTCTCCATGTGGTGCTGTACTGTTTTGGAGATTGTGCCCATCACCCAGCCAGGTTCATCATCATCACTGAGCTTGCCGAGCTCTGTATCTTCTTCATCATCTTCCTCGTCTTCCCCATCCTGCTCATTGTAAGAACTTGCAAGATCGCTCAGACTGTCTCCGACAGCATTCAACAGCTCTTCCAACGTTGTTTCGGGATTTCCGGTTGCAGTAGTCATATCTTTCAGCTCGTGCATCATCGCTGTCTCTTCGTCTTGAACTCGCTTTCTTGCTACTGTGGTCTCTCTCTCCACAAAATCCTCAATCCATTTCTCTTTCTCTTTCTCTTCATTGCTTATGAAGTGCATTTCCTGTCTTTTCTCTCCCGCCAGCTGCTTGTCAGATCGTAAGCTGCGCAACGCTCCCGATGTGCAGATCCGTTCTGCCTCGAAGCCACTCTTGCCTTCATTGGCTTGATGACGTCGACGTGTGGCCATCTTTGTTGATTTGCTGTATTTGCCCGCCGGAAGTGGCGAAAAGTACTGTTTCGGAGCATTTACCATTTTATTGTGTGTTGACCTTGTTGTTGGGCGAGATGTTGGATGTTGCAAGATATGGACCACATGGAGGCAAGCTGAGTCGTTTATGTCAAGGTTTGTACATTTGATCAACTCGAACAAAGCAAAATGTGCGTTTTGACCGTCATTTCAGCGGGAATAGTCACACAAATCATATGTTATAACATGATAGTTAGCGTATGTTTCACGTAGGATTGTGGCTATGTTTTGACACATACATCACCAGACGACCTTTCCATCGAAGACTTTCCTTTTTATATGTATCAAACACCAGATATCAGCTGTCGTTCACAGCAATGTATCCCTGCAAATAAACCAACAATCATCATCAGACCGATTTACTGCAAATTGCGGGACCGTTGGAATCACCTCCCACTAGGATGTATCTTGAGTAGAACGTGCAAGTTGACAGTCATTCATTTCTTTGTGACCTGTAGCTTACAATATATTCCGCAGGACATTCCACTGTTCGTTATCATCATCCTCACCTATTCCACAACCACAAGTCACGGCCCCACAAACACCTCGGCCGGGAATGATTCAATCTGGATTGAGCCGAACGACCGGCGCTTCCTTCAATGCTCCCCTGGCTGAGACACAGCTGCAATGCAGACACCAGTTAGTCCACCGCGACGCAGCAATTGCTGCCACCGAAAATATGACCCAGGATGCAAATTTAATAAAAGTACGTAAAACCGGATCCAGCAATAATAGGCAACAGCATGCAATCAGATGTGAGTAACTCCATATTGCTATAGAAGGAGGTCAACTACCAATATAATGTACAGCTGGTGTACGTAGCGAGCTGTGTGACCAATTAATTGCTGCCCGGAATGGCAAACCTCCATGTTCGATGAAGGCATTCGTCCGCACAGGCCGCGAAATCGACCGTCATGATGTCGTCAGCCCTGGGATTCTCGCGGACGAATTTCGTGATAAAGGTCTGCGGGAGTGGACAAAACAGGCTATAAAGACTCTCGACGAGGCTACCGAGTTGTATATGGTTGAGGTAATAGCCGCAGCTTCCTTTTAGAAGCAGTAACTAATTTGTTGTAGGTTTTCACCATGTCAGCTACTACGGCGAGGCAAGGAGGTCAGGTACAGCTGGAACAGTCCGACATGCGCCTTGCTTTGAATATTGCGAAAATGTCGAAAGGAGGGTTTTCGCGCACCGTAGTAGTGGAAACCCAACAACTAATCAAGAAACCACGAGCCAAAGTCCAAGAAGAGAAGAAGTGAGGAGTTGAGTTTCCTGGGCATAAGAGGGTGAAGGCTACGATGGAAAGACACCCGGCAATAGTTTATAAAAATCATACGGCCGGCTGCCTTCTATGCCAAAATGGTACAGCAAAGAATCTGCAGACATGAAGGAGGTGCAAAGGAACGGCCGCGCCTCCACATGTCCCGGCGGCACCTCTGCCCTGAAGGCCATATTCTCCCAGATGGCCATCTCCGCCCGGAACGCCACCTGGGCCACCAGAGGAGACTGAGGGAAAGGAAACTTTTGAAATCGAAGGTATGCCATCCAGGTGTGTGTATATGCATTCCCCAGTTCCAAACACTCAATTTTTCAATCATAATGCATTTGCCAAGAATAGCAAGCACGATAAAGATTTTATTTCAGATTTGCTGAGTACACTATCTGCTGCATGGAAATACTGCTGACATTGATTTTGAAGATGACAACAGCCCTTTGGGCGACTCTGAGGGTGCGGACGAGAATTGATTGAAAGGAATGGGAGTTTTGAGTATTATCATTATCTACAATTAGCGGACACTTTAAAGTATATTTTAAAGGAAATATTTATATGCACAATTAAAGAACAATGTTGTGATAGATGAAAACATACATGGAAATGATAGAACGACTGCCAAAACATAGTAAATGATGTTATATGCCAAAGTGAATGGTTGCATAATGCGGATACGCCTGTGGCAAAATGACCGTCAATGGAGCGTCAACGATTGTTCGTCCTCTCAGTCTGGTTATTAGAATGGCAATTTATCATTGTTATCAATAATCATCGTATTGGCCACCTTTTTGAGCAAAATCGAATGCTACACTGGCCTTGCCGCATCTTGTCAATGAGCGTCAACAAAGCGACAATGTTTTTGGTTTTGAATCTTGGTTAACATTGGTGGTAAATGATCGCATACATCTATAAACAACATTTTGGCAGCCTTTATACGCTGATAAGCAAGAGGTCATCCCGCCACAGCGTCCCGGACAATCACAACTAGATTCATTTTCAATGCTGCGACTCAGTGATCCTGAACATTTTAGCCTATGAAACCGGTCAACACTCCATATAAAGACATCAGCAGCCATTTCGCGCTGTGATTAACCATCCTGCAAGGCCAAACATCGTTGACGCTCCATTGACACTCATTTTCAAGATTGGGCATGGAGCGTGTTGCTTTCTTTTCAGCCTGTAAAGGCGGCCAATACATTGCTTATGCATAACAAAGGACAAGTCACTTTTCAATTACCTGACTTACAAGGCTAAAAATCATTTACACTCCGTTGATGCTCATTTTCACGATCAGGCAAGGAGCGTGTCGCTTTCTCTTTAGCCTGTAAAGGCGGCCAATACATCGCTTATGCATAACAAAGGACAAGTCACATTTCAATTACCTGACTTACAAGACTAAAAATCGTTTATGCTCCGTTGACGCTCATTTTCACAGTGGTGCAGGGCGCGTGTATCCCTGGTTTTCAGTTATACAGGCGGCTGATTCATCTGAAAAGGACAACGGTGTGCAAAGTTAATATTTTGCAATTATCAGTAGGGTATCAAAATGTGACCATAAGTGGAAAAACCCGAAACAAAGAACCGGGGATTGGAACGGATGGGTCTAGTCAAACCCGTCAGAACATGCGGGTTGATGGGTACGGGTCCTGGTTTGGCCCGCCAAGACGGCGTGCGTCGGGTTTTTGGATGGTTCTGGAACTAAACCAAACCGTATTGCCAGTCCGAACCCGGACCGCTGGTGGGTTACCCGGACCCGTTGCTAACACTAGTTACAGTTTCTCCTTGTCCGTCAGTTTGGCGATGACAGGGAGATGATATTTTGGACTTGGGTCCTAGTGTATCAACAATGACCTGGCAAATCATAGATGTAAACCTTTTGTCTCTATCCGATTATATTGTAGATGGCATTCAATGGTGACTCCATATCTGGCTTGCAATATGCCAATGAAGTCTGGTGCCTTCATTTTGCCATCTCTGAGGGGAATATAATGTGACATCTTCGTAGTGCGGTCAACCACTATCCATTTCGATTAGCAACCATTCAATACTGACAGATCAACAATACAGTCCATGGATATGTCATCCCAACATCTATATACCAATTCCAATAGCTGTAGTAGTCCATAGCAAGCATGGCCCACTGCCATGTTCTTGTGGCAATCAGGACACAAGCGGACATAGTTTTCAATACATAGGGCCATCTGAGGGCAGATGAAGTTTCTTCATACAAGTTCAGTCTTCTTTTCCTGGCCTGTGTGGACATCTACTGTAGAGTCATGTTCTTCGTGTAGAATTATCTTTCTGAGATCCACTCTATTGGGAACTTATAGCCTTCATTTATACCAAAGGACATCATTTTCTAGTGTGACATCTGCATCTTCCATTGCTTCCAATGCCCTCTCATATTCCTTCAGCCAATCTTCGTCATCTTGCCCAGATAAGATCACCACTTGGTATCTGTTTTTATCGAATTTGACCTCAGGTATGGATTTCAATATCTGGGATGACAGGATAATTGCATCAGTAAAATGTAAATCAGTCCGGAAGCCTCACGCAACCCTCCCAGACACTCCACTAACCCTCACCAGTGCTTCTAAGTACTTCCAGATTCTCCCAGGCCCCACTGGAGCTTTGCAAAGTCCTCTCAGACTGTGAAAGAGCATTCTCAGGTGCTCCTGAAAGCACCAGCAGTTGTGGTTGTGCATTCAGGACGCTACGCGATTTGACTGTTAGGATTGTGAAATTTTGGAGCTGTTGAGATCTCGGCGCAGGTCTGTGGGAGACTTGGTGCTATATTCACAACGCAGTAATTCTTAGGGTTCCATAAGCCCAAGGCATATTGTCTATCATATTTGTCTTTGTTACAGTCACAAGATTCGCTATCTTATAATATGGCATGGATTATTTAAGTATCTCTACATATATACATCTGGTCAATCTGGCCACAGATAGTAGTCGAGTATAATCGGAGGAGCACCGGGAGATGCCGATTCAGAACCTAGAGATTTACCACTTGGAGGCCGTTGTGGTGAAACGACAGCGCTAGAAGGCGGAAAGCCCACCATCAACATTCCGCCACACTTCCCGCAACATCCAAACGGACTTCATGAGGGAGAGGGTAGGATGGTTAGAAGCGATGATACTATCCGGCCGTGACGATCCAAGCAATTGCGTGGATCTATGAAATCTCGGAAACAGTGAGTGAGACCAATAGTTGCCAAAGATAGAGTATGTATTTTCATTGTATGACAAGATGAGATGAAAATGACATGAGGTCTATCTACCCCAGAGTCTCCCAAATATAAACTCCATGTCGCTCATTCCACCTCGGTTACCTCTGTATCTCCATACACTCACCGTCGACTCTTAACAATGTACTTGGAGGCCGTAATGGAGTGAGTTTGGAGCTGCACTTGAAGGCTGAGTTCAAGTGAACTGAGAGATACACTCAGAGGCTGTGATCGAGCTAGTTTGTACATACAATTGCAGACCGACATTGTGTGAACTGAGAGATGCACTTGTAGGCGGTGATTGAGCAAGTACGGAGATGCACTTGGAGGACAGGATCAAGTGAACTCAGAGATACACTCCGAGGCTGTGAGCGACCGAGTTTGGAGATGAACTGGGAGGCCGTGATCGAGCAAGTTTGGAGATGCAATTGGATACAGTGATTAAGTGAACTCAGAGATGCACTGAGAGGCCGTGATCGAGTGAGTTTGGCAACGCACTTGCATGCTATGATTTAGCAAGATATGAGGAGTACATGGAGGCGGTCGATTTGGAGGGAGGCCCGATGCAAGGTGAGACTCTATTCATTGGTTAACTTGTAATTGTGGGAATGTAGAGAGTTCAGTACAACAACATCTGCCGAGAGATGACAAACTGGCTCGGAGCGGGAGACTCACAATCTTTGGATGATACTGTATGTGCTGTATGCTGTACTTGGTGTATGGTGTACTCCGTGTTAACTTATGATTATGGCATGGAGAGATAGAGAGGGAATGACTTAACTTCGTGTTCATAGGTGATGGTAGAGTTGAGCACAAGTCAGAGAGAGATCAGAGGAGATGGGGGAAATCATCTTGAGAAACTGGGACTTAAGAGAGTTTTGTGTGCGAGTCAATTTGCCATCACCGATACGGAAGGTACACGGCTCCATCCGGCAGGTAATAACACCAATACAAGGTCTTCCAAACTCAATCAGGCATGTCGTACAACTGATTTCTCATAGACGCTTGTATCCTCCACATCGTTCTCATCTTCATCCCCCATCACTCTCTATATTGTCTACAACTCTACCACCATCGCAAGAACACAAAGTTAACTGATGCCACTCTATCTCTCCATGCCATCATCGTAAGGTAACACTCAGTGCAACATACACCGAGTGCAGCATACACCGAGTACAGGATACACCAAGCACAGCATACACCAAGTACAGCAAACATCGAGGACAGCATACACCATGTACAGCATACACCTAAGATTGTTTGTCATCCCTTCCTTCACACGATTTCGAGTTGACCCCAGAATGTATCTTCAGCTTCTGGCGTACCTCCCTACCAATCGACCGCCACCAGCCAGTTCTCCATAAGAGCTTCAAAGGTAAAGTCACCTTGTTACATTCCCATGGATTCGAGTAAATTAACTGATGAATAGAGTCCCAGTACGTGGCGCGCCTCCCATCGACCAGCTCCAAGTACTCATCCAATCTCGCTCGATTATAGCTTGCAAGTGCATCTCGAAACTTGCTTGATCACAGCCTCGGAGCGCATCTCTGAGTTCACTCGATCATGGCCTCCAGGTGCATCTCCAAACTCGCTCGATCATGGCCTTGGAGTGTATCTCTGAGTTCACACAATCTCGGTCTCCATTGCATCTTCAAACTCGCTCGATCACAGCCTCAAAGAGCATCTCCTAACTCGCTCAATCACGACCTCAAAGTGCATCTCCAAACTCGCTCGATCACGGCCTCCTAGTGCAACTCCGAACTCGCTCGATCCCGGCCTCCTAGTGCATCTCTGAGTTCACTCAATCTCGGTCTCCAATTACATCTCAAAACTCGCTCGATCACGACCTTAAAGTGTATCTCTGAGTTCACTCGACCTTGGCCTCCAAGTGCCTCTCCAAACTCGCTCGATCATGGCCTCCCAGTGAATCTCCAATCTCGCTCGATCACGGCCTCCAATTGCATCTCTGAGTTCACTCAATCTCGGTCTCCAATTGCATCTCCAAACTCGCTCGATCATGGCCTCAAAGAGCATCTCTGAGTTCACTTGACCTCGGCCTCCACATGAATCTCCAAACTCGCTCGATCATGGCATGAGTTCAGTCGATTGTCATTTTCGGGTGCACCTCGAATGGCTCTCAAGCACCGCCTGCAGCCAGTCGAGATATACCGTGTATAGATGGGTAGCTATATAGATACCTAGATACATACGTCAGGAAAAACATATTCTGTCACATGTAATCTACGGCAGGCTATATGGCCTACCGTAACTTCCCGTAACACCGATAACACCACATAATGAAAAACACCCCAGAGCTGTTTTCGGTAATGCATGATAATGCACCTGTAATTTACCGATAGCATAACTGAATTATTACTGTAATGCAACTGTAGCACATGTATTATATACTGCAATTTATAGATAATACTATATATTCAAGAGTTACTTATTTATTTACTACTGTGACATGTGTACACTCTGACATGTTCACTATAACAACTCAGACATACTCGCTCCCACTCCAACTCTGACATACTCGCTCCCACTCTAACTCTGACATACTCGCTACCACTCCAACTCTGACATGCTCACTTTCACCACTGATCTGCTCGCTCACACAACTCTGACATATTCACTTTCCAACCTCAGAGATGCTTTGTCTCACTGCTCTGACATGGTCACTCTCACCTCTCTGACAATGTGGCTTCGCTGGGAGCAAGCTGGTAGCGGTGGAATGCTCACTCTGACCTCTGACAATCTGGCTTCGCTGGTAGCGGTGGAATGCTCACTCTCACCTCTGACAATCTGGCTTCGCTGGGAGCAAGCTGGTAGCGGTGGAATGCTCGCTCTCACCTCTCTGACAATCTGGCTTCGCTGGGAGCATGCTTTTGGCGGTGGATCTGGCTTCGCTGGGAGCAAGCTGTTAGTGCTGGATCTGGCTTCGCTGGTAGCAGTGAATCTGGCTTCGCTGGAAGCAATGGATCTCTAGCTTCGGTGGGAGCAAGCTGGTAGCGGTGGATCTGGCTTCGCTGGGAGCCAGCTGGTAGCGGTGGATCTAGCATCGCTGGTAGGGGTGAAAGTGGCTTCGCTGGGAGCAAGCTGGTAGCTGTGGATCTGGCGTCGCTGGTAGGGGTGAAAGTAGCTTCGCTGGGCGCAACCTGGTAGCGGTGGAATTGTAACTCTCACCTCTCTGACAATATGGCTTCGCTGGGGAGGCAAGCTGGAAGCGGTGGATCGGGCTTCGCTGGGAGCAAGCTGGTAGCAGTGGATCGGGCTTCGCTGGTAGGGGGGTGTTACATAAATTTCATGGAAGAATAATCGAAGAGTAAAATACCCGATGCTGGTGATGGTGATGGTGGTGATGGTGATGGTGATGGTGGTGATGGTGATGGTGGTGATGGTGATGATGGTGGAGATGACGATTGAAAAAAGGGGGTTGATTGAATGCATGCAGTATGAGAAATTTGCTTCATTCGGTAATTCGATATTACATATGGTAACACTCACATAACATTCTCATAACTCCTCTCTAATTGCCATAGTACATAGTACGCAGTCATAATCTATAGGAAGCAACCGTAACACAGTGGTAACAGGGATAATATATGTCGGTTACGGTTGCACCGAAGGTTTTCCCGATGTAGATACATAGATGAAAATACAAACTGAATACATGAGTTTTAGAAGTCATTGAACAATAAGTAGTAACTATGATTTCCAGGCGCACCAGCAGCGTTCCCAAAGAAGATGTTGTTTTCCCCAGACTGCTCTGCTGTGATTCGAGGCGCTCTCAGGATTGTCGACAGCAATCCCAGGTGCTCCCAGGCTTGTCGTTACCGCTGCCAGGTTTGTTGGCAGCGCTCCGAGTTCCTCTGAAGGCCAGCAGGAATGCCCTCCTAGGGTCTGATACTCTCCTGAAATTGAAGCATCTAAGTTTACACTTCACATCCTCTCAGACACTCCTGGAGGCTTCCAGTGGCTAAAATACATTGAGCTAATGTACTCGAGTTCCGGCGATGTCTTGGTTCACCTTGTGACTTTTGGTTGTTAATGAATGCAAAACGGCCCAGCCTTCATCTTGCACAACCAGCAGGTACCTCCTGAACAACAAGCCTCAACACGAGATTTAGTACTCATGTTGAGGACAGTTTACAACGCCTTGTGTTGGGCTTGCATCACACACCATTTATACCGCTCTGACGTCATGCATATCTGAGCCAACTGAGTTGTTTGCTGGTTGTCCCAACAGTGCAACCATCCAACACAGCTATCAATACAGGGAGCTGTGGAAAAAGTGCACAAAACGTATGTCATCGAATAGCGAATACATCATTGTTCGCTTCGCAATGCTCTTAGCTCTGCCAAAGGGGCATTTCCACCGTGAAAGTGGAGATATACACAAACCTATGTTTGGAGTATTGTGCCAAGCAGAAGTGCAATTCTCTCATAATCGTGTGAAGAAGGCATAAACACCCATCAGGCAGTGCAAATAGACCTTCAGACACTGTTGAAACCGTGATTATCAATGCTGAGTTTGATCTGAGTTTGATCTGATGGCACTCAACCCCATAATTGAAAGCTTTTCAAGGGATCTCGTCCCCAAGTATTGTCACAAGTGATTGTGATTTACAATATAGCGCTGTATACGCTGCGCCTCATTGATTTCCGAGTCGCTGTCTGGTCGCTCAAATATGAGTCTATCTGGCCTGCCATTGTGTATGCATGTAGAGGAAATAATTGCTACATTCTGAATGTTAAAGATCTATATCGGACTATACCGTCCCAAAGCACACACCCTGACATGACTCCGGTTGTATGAAGTGTTCAGAAACAACCACTATGCAGCACTTTGGGGAATTCCCAGCATTGCCCTGCTCCAAGACGCGTTTCCGCAGCAGCTGGCGACAGGGATTTTTCTGAAGGAGTAAGTACCGTAGCTACTACAATCCATGGTCAGAACTCAACCCCCCCATCATGGCTGAACGATTCTGGCGTGGCAAGTATCACTCAACACATGACTTCCAACCTGTCTGCTACTCAGTGAAGGTCAATGAGTACTCCGACTGCCATGACGAATACAAACAGTCATAGTACATGCGCACCCGGAGGACCCTCACAGAGAGACTCAACATGTCGCGTTGTATCCAGCTTCCCATCTGGCATTGCTAGCACTCCCACTCCTTTCAGCTATCTTGACAACCTGCCTACCCCCATCCCAAATGCTGAAGCCTGCCTGACCATTTCAAATCCGCTGCAAATGTGAGCTACAAAAACGAATCAGAGACAGAGGTAGTGGCAAGTGCAACCACAGGTGGTCTCTGCATGTTCATCAGTGGTCTCCAGCAGTCACAGCGTCGATTGATTTGGTCACTCAGACATGACCCGTCTTGTATATGCAATGGGCAGACTCATGGAGCTTTATATGTGGAACAGACGGCCATTTATAAGTGCAAGTAACTTAGAGATGGTCAGTTATGCAACATGACGCGCTGTGAAAGCATTAGCGGAAGCCCCACCCTGGCAGATAATAGTAAAGTACTGGAACACTGCTATGTAGCAAAACAACATTTGGTCTATAGCATTTGAGGCATGCACAAAGGAGATCTTGAAAGAGGTATGCTGAAGCAACGGCCCACATTGGAAATTGCACGCACAAACTGATACCAGGTTCAAGCCCAAGTCGACAAAGTTACACCCCATTTCATTGAATCATCAAGGGACAATATAGCAGAGGTTTAAGATCGCCACCGGTGTGAATCCGACTCAGAGCGTTTGGAATTCATTGATTTCCTTCTGGCAGACAACATGTATCATTTTGCTGTGGCAGATCATGTTGAAGGCGGTGAACATGGTCCAAATCCAATGCAGAGAGTGTCAAAAGCTGCTAACGAATGGCCAGCATGCACTTTACTTCCTGGCGAAAACAATCTTGGGGTTGATCCAGATACAATATTCTCATTGGGGGAATAACCGCCATAAAAATGCCGATGTATTTAATAATTCCACTATTGACAACAACGACGGTCATATACTCTTATCTCTGATCATACTCACCTGCACTGAGTTGCACCATGCTCTTCTGGTGTGGCAAAAGAATACAGATGTTCCTCCAAAAGCTTCCAAGTCAAAGCTGAAAGCAGACAGACCTGATCACTCACACTACTTCAACTACAAGAACAACCGTTGTGGTAAGAATACATCCTGCTGCGCTGCAACGGGTCGCAGGTTGCTAACTGCGCCTGGCATTGCAGACAGGTATATATTCTTGATGAATGCCTGGAACACACAACAGGAGAGCTACCATCCGAGGGTGTATAACAACACTCTTTCTACGGTCAAGTGTCAGATCCAACAGGTGGAGAACCCAATGCCGGCTGAGTCCATCAGCACGGATGCAGCGTGTATTGCCAATCCTAATCTTTTGGACTATTTGACCTCTGAGGTGGTGCTTGAGAATCCTGATATTGCAAGCACTGACCCAAATATCCCGATAAACAACAATTGTACCGATGATGAACTGCCTTTTTGGATGCCAGGGGTCTTGGAGGATTACGACGATGAAGGTGATATAATCGCCACAAGCGATGCCATCCATACCATCAGCTGGCGACGAGGAGCCGCTACTGATTTTAAAGGGTTTAACCTGGTATCCAGTGATGGCATCAGGTATAAGAGCGACGATTGCGATAATGCAGATTCGGATGAGGAGGATGCAGCATTGCAAGCTGATAATGGATTAATGCAGAATCTGGAGGACTAAAGGCTTACTACTAGATAGTGTGAAGATTAGAAAGTATATTTCAGACCTGTAAAATACAATAATAGTGAAGCAAATGCAACACCAAGAAATGTATCCGAAGCGAAGACTGTATTGTAATATGTGACAAGATCTGAATCTTAAACATATATGGGAGAGTGCGGCATCCGATAAATAGCAATAGCAGAGAGGTTAAATATGGCACTCAGCCGGAGAAAGGCATAAACAGCGCTAGGTGTTGGGTAAACGGCTACAGCGTAAGTGGAGCCCCTGCGAAGAGTGTAACACATGTGTTGTTCTGATGGTGCGTATACATCACCACATTCCGGATGCAACGTAAAGGAAGCCTGACATTGTGGCGGTGAGCGTCCACGGGGTACTATACAATGCGACGCGTTGCAAGAATACGAGACATGGTATAATTGCCGCCGCCGGTGAGGTTTGATTCACTGTCAGAGGGTACGAGGTTCTGTCAGAGCCGTCAGGGCCGTCAGAAACACCCGGGTGTTCCTGACGGAAACTAGGTTTGTTGCTGATGTATCTGAGTCCAACTTTGAACAATATGATAACATCTCAAATTTCCATATGCCCTTAGTATACACATAATGGCTATCCGCATTCAATGCTTAACACATTGCTCAGGCTGTTGCAAAATTATCGGTAGACATAGGTTCATAGACAGTTACCGCGCTTTTCGCGTTCCACCCTTATCTGCGCAGGATATCCGCTAACCACGGTGGTGGTATCATGTGCTACCACAAACAATCTCACTTCGCAAACCAACCATACATGAGGACCCCCATTTTGAAGTGACCTAGCACTCTGATTTTCCATATGCAAAGTAATGTATGAAATTACACATGTACGGAATGCGTCTGCCAGTTGGCGACAATATATTTAGAGAAGAAAGATCGGAGCGATCTCTCTCGCTTGTTTTTATTGCATCGGGTTTTAGCTCCGGGGAGGTGAGTGATAAGGAGGTGGGCCGATAACAGTGGTTGGTGATTTAATCCGAAACAGAAAAACAAAAATAGCTGCTTGATGGTGTACTCGTAAGAAAGCTGATTTGAATGAACGGTGGTTGTATTGTGGTTGTCGCCTGGTACGCATGTGACAAGCTAAGTTACCACACGCAAGCTCTCGGGATCCGTAAACGACCCATTAACGGAATACGCTCATCCAGACAGCGTGAATCCGCAACGGGGTGGAACAAGCCCCCGAACAATCCATCCAGCCCATAACTGAATATACGGGGGACAACCGATATAGATACTGCCCCTGTCCTTGGAACGATCATCCACTGACAGCGGAACGCTAGTGAAGAGGAAATTAGTTAAGCGAACAAATTGTGCATGTTCCTAGATCTGCCTAAGCAATGAATTTCATAATAATATTGGAGATGGCAACGGCTCGCCTCAGCTCAAACGGCAATTGTTTCTACGGGGTTGCACTTGCTAGGAGCAATAAATGCTTATAATTGGGCTATGCCTCCTAACAGTGGCAAGTCGTCTCAATGGAAGATACATTCGATCACGAATTCAAGATGGGAATCTACGTACATACTACCTATGTCTCGGATCCCACTGGCTCCATTAGGTTTATATTGTTTCCTTGTCTACCTTCCGTCCTCGCGGGGTCTCGTGGGTACTTTTTACTCGTGCACATCAACCGTGTGCATCACTGCGCCCCATTCTATTTCACGGTTCTATGTGCATCACTGTGTCGAGCGATCCCTGAATCGACCCCACCCAAATTCCGTCACACCGAAACTTGCGTCATGATTGGCGGGTCTAACATCTGTTCTAGGAATGTTCCGTGGTTCGGTGTGCATTTCTCCAATGGATTTTCCAGAATGCTCGCTAGCGTTGCAGATCCTGGTGCTACCATCGACTGTCCTGTGATCTGTTATGCATCCCCAATCGCAGGATACTTCCCCCGCACATTCAAGTTGCGCTTCACCCTACGAATCAAAGCTCTGCCAGGTCACAGAGCATGCCTGTTGATCATCCCCATGATCCTGGCTGGTGGAGCATTAACTATGGCTTAATTCACAGCACTAACAGTCTACTACCTTATCAAACCCAACAATCCAAGATATTATCGATATCTTAAATTATCATATAGTCGCTTGGATAGTTTGTTTTATAGGTATTCATTCACGTCCGAGATACCTCAAACTTAACGGGCTATCCAGAGACGGTCGTGGTTGGGTTCGCTGTACCTACTGTCAGCGATGCGAAAGGTGTCATTATATTACAGCTGCAGTTGATCGCCGAGCGGTACCGATGCGGGGTAGACGCACTACGCTGATCATATTGGTTCCTTCCACAAAGCGGATCACAGTCGGCAGATCAGGAATTAATGCCACAATGATGAATTCAAGTTCGTTACATTGATATACAGATCGAGACCCGCGCAGTCCAGATAGCTTTATTTTCGAGCGTCGGAGAATATTGCGTGGGCGCTAAATGTAGAGCCTAGTTGTTTTTTGCAGCTTCAGTACACTAGGCATCTCAGCAGCACACTCTGGCGATATGATGGTCCGGGCCTGGCGGGGAGGAATGTTGGCATATGACGAGGGATTCAGTTTTTTGTTTTTCTCGCAATACTTTCTCATCCATAGCTGAAAGTTGATATTCATGCTCCTCAAGGAACGCCACAAGTTTTCCAACTCTAAGAAAACCCAAAAACGATAACCAGATAGAGAATCCAATCCAAATGCTCACGGATACTGTGACCAGTTCCTAGCGCTAAAAATGTTGTTGTGGACTACGTTCATGAAGAGGTGATGATGCTGGGGTGGTGACATCAAGCCGCAGCTCGCAGGGAGTAGTAGCGACATCCAACTCGAAAGGCGGTTGTCCGCGTGGTTCATAGTGAGACATATGCCCAGCGGGTATACCGGAAGTATATTGCGATGAGGTTTGAGATCGTATATCCCCCGGTGATCCATAGACTGTCTTTTCCCCGAATTGCATCGACCTCCAAGTGGTCGGTGGCGATGATGGTGGCTGCGGAATAGTTTCCCGGGGTATAGCATCCTGGGTAATAGTTTCCCGAAGATCATGGCTCTCGTCGTGTCGCTTATTGCGAAGGTACACAAGTCCAAGAATGAAACCAGCTAAAACAGCAAGTCCACCAACGGTCGCACCAGCAATTGTTCCAACGTCAGAGGATGGATTCGGGGTTGACGTTGGGATATTGGTAGGCGGGGGCATGGCGTTGGTCACAGTGGATACTTGGTTGGGACTGGTGAGAGGATTTGACTCTTGTGATGTCGTCTGGCTGGCGCTTGACTCGGATGTAGTCGGCCTCGTAGTCAATGAGACAGAACTTGCAAGAGTCTCTCCGCTGTAAGTAAGTTTAACTGCGCTGGAGAAACTGGTACTCCAACACCCGTAATAAATATATCCGTTTTCGAACTTATATGTATAGCAAGCGGGTTGAAGAGTGAAAGTACTACGGAATTTCTACACGTTAGATGCTACAATTCACCCTGGAATATGGCTTCATACCATTTCAAGATCAGCTCATCGGAGACGCAACCATCATCGCAAGACGCAGTGCGGGCAATGCAAGAGGTGAATATACCGCCTCCGCATTCCTTATCCTTAGCGCTTAAGGATGGACAGCAAGCAACAGCACTCCTAACTTTGTCTGCAACGCAGCTCATCCCTTCAGCACAAGTGACCGGTATGTCTATGATACGGTGTCAAAATCAGCACTCTACCGGTGGATTGTATTCAATGGCTCATCCACCTACTGTGGTTCCCATTAACATATCCGCATGTACGAGGATCACGACTACTTGCTTGCCTACCAAACAAGTCTCTTGGCTGAATCAATCGTCGGCGTAACTCAGGTCCAGCTGTCGGCCGCGGAGTCCATGCAAGGTATGCCGGAGGAACTTGTCCTATAGGTGTCGGGCCTACCCCGGGCCACGGAATTGCTTCTGTAAGGAAGGAAAAGCTTGATAGAGCTATAACGACGGGTATGAGATGCATGCCCAAGCGGGAAGTATGCGGAGGCCAAATCATTATGTCGGTGCTGTAGGTATGGCGCAGAGATCGACTTCCACTGCTACGGCCGATAACTCAAAGAAGGTGGAGGAAAGCAGCAGAGGATAGAACCAACAATTTGGAGTAGGACCATAATTTGGACAGCAGGAAAATGGGACGCCCTATATTCCGTGTGGATGGATGGGTGTCGATGGTCGTGTCGCCTTGCATGGTGAGAATCGTTAAGACCATATGAGTGGACCGTTACTGGAGCGCTGAACATGCAGAAAAGCCAGATGCAGCTGGCGTGGATCGAGAAGCCATCAGCGCTCACAACCAGTCAATGCCGATACCTACCATGTACAAGTACAATTGCTTTTTCTATATCAGTATTAGAGTAAAATTGTCCCGTCCTAAAATTGCCTTCCTACTGTAACGAAACTTATCCACAACATTAGAAACATGAATCCTATCAGCTTCGCCCCTTTTATTCTCTTCATCTCGACGGTGTTGTCGCAATCCCTAATGCAGGCTACCGAAAACCGCTCCGACCTGTCCACTTTTCGTCAGCTACTTATCAACAATCCGGGACCTGCGCGGACTCTATTGTCAGAAACACCAGTTGCACCAGGGGACGAGAAAACCCTGTTGCTTCCTAACAACGATGCCTTTATTAAGTACGCACAACAAAATGGACAGACAGTTCAGGGTTCCCCAGAAGTTATTTTGTCTGCGCTGCTTTCTTATCACACCCTTAACGGTGGATTGACCGACGAGCAACTTAACCAGCCTGGCGGTATGACGGCACCGAGTGGGCTCCTCGACGACACTTACAACCACCGTGTACTAGTCAACGAAACTGCGCAACCCCAAGATGGACAAATTGTTCTCATCACTCAAGTTGCAGGTCTCGGACAGTTTCCTGCTCGTGCCAACAATCCGATATACGCCCAATCTGGACTTGGTAACCAAATCAGCGTGGATCCAACTAGCTCTGAATGGACCGGTGGCCGATTCCATGTCGTGGACGGGTGATAATGTCATGTCTACCCTGATGGTTCATGGCTGAAAGTTCTCAGGTTTTTGACTCTTCCCCGTACCTGCTCGAGAACAATGGACGCGATAAATCTTTCCCGTTTGTTGACATGGTTGCAACGTACAAACCTCACGGAAAGACTTGACACTTCAATCAACGTGACCTATCTGTCTCCATACAATGCAGCATTCGCCGGCATAAATAATTCCTATCCCTTGGACGATATGTTGGAGGACCTACTATTCCATACCTTACCTGGGTCCATATACACGACTGAGTTAAGAGATGGACAAATCATTGAATCACTTTCAGAGGGAAAAGAGGTACAGGTTACAAAGGATGAGAACGGTACTGTAAGCACTACACTCTTGCTGAACCCACATTTTGAAATTACCCGGCAAGGCATTCTGACTGGCATAGTTCTATTTCAATGAAGCGAAGGTCATTGCTGAAAATATCGTAACTAACAACGGAGTTATGCATGTTTTGGATAAGGTATTTCGTGATCTGGCTGTTGCATGCAGGCATGATCACTTATTATGAATAGATGATGGAGCCACTCAATGCGACAAATGCGACAACCCCTCCTACGAACAGCACTCCGATCTCCAGCACTGTGCCAACTGTTATCGCAGCCAGCTCGACAACTGTGGTGCACGGGATGCATATTGCGGCTTTTGTTTTACTGATTGCTTGGGCAGCTTTATATTAAGATATGTTATCTATCGACCTTGCGCTGCATTCATCAATGAGTGGAAATGGTCCTATTAATACTCCAGTTGTATTTACTCTTCGAAGCTTCGTTAATATTAATATGCACTGACATTGACTCCGCCATTCCTGCATCATAGGTGATAGACGTTTGTCCAATCGCGAACTCAGAATGATGTTTCTCTCATGCTCTTTCCATCGTTGCTTTATTACAATTATAGTGACTTCTCCTTACGAACCACACAGGGTTCGAGTACAATATCATTAATGCTCACTCTCATTAACCCCTAGAGTAGCTCCCTCTCACGCCACCTGTACTTTGATAAATGGCCGCGTATAAGTGCTTTCGTATCTAGGATGTACTTTGGTGCGGCTGATCTTGCGCAACTTTGCAACCAAAGAAAATGCACCACAGAACATGCACCTTGATGCACCACTGTGCAACCTACTAAATTTGGAATACCGTTTCCTCCAATCCGGTGAATTTCTATTTATGGCATATTCCGTTTGGAAGATATGGAGGATGCGAACGTGAAGTACTTTGGAATAATAAAAGCTAGGTACTTTTAAAGTAACTTGCTACTATCAAACTACGTGCAAGATACATGACCGTGGTGTATGCTGTTTTTTCTCTAAACCCAAAATACCCCCAGTATTTTGATGTGTCACATACAGGAGTACATACATACCTTTCTAATGCACATGATTAAATACATAAGCACTCTGTAGACTACATCGACCAGTATGATTATGTAGTCAGATTCGTGTAATTACCGCTGTTGTCTAATGTTCAATAACAAATCACATGATCTACATACATGACATAGATGGGTGCGCTACGAAGGTTCCGATAAGTGACGGTAGGCAGCTACTTCCAAGCCGAGGCTTGTGATTAAACACCTGAGGAGCCAGCAAATGCAGACTGGTTTAATTATGCAATACTGTTGTTTGTGAGTGACACTGCATACATCTCGGGGTCATACTGTACCAATTATCCAAAGGGATAGCGGTCAGAGGGGTGTATAGACTTGTAAATCTCATGATAGATGCGCTGTATTTGACCCAGATTTTGTCAGCCAACTAGAGATACATACATATTCACTCGAATACAGGGTAAACCATGCTGATTCGGCTAACGGCGTATCAATTTCTCATATATGATAGCCACTACCGGCAAGTATACCTCAAAATGGAAACCAAGTATACGAATACTCAAATAAGTTTCTATTTTCAGACAACACACCTCAGTGTGAGTAACGCTAACTCAGTCGATGTTGTATTGTATTCTGGTGAAAATAGCAGCGTACCTGACTGTTTATTTGTCAGGTAAAATTCTAAGCTTCAACTGCAGGTACTTGTGAATTGTAACCATCGCCCTCACCCACACCTACCCATCTTCTTCGATATGCACTATCCCGCCGTTCAGAGCCTCTTGATAGCCAAATTATTATGGAATACCGTGATGGTGTAAAACAGCTATCCAGGCTGACAACTGATGAAGAGAGGTGTGGTCATCTAATATCACTCGTTTAGAATACTGCCGCACATGTTGAATGTGAATGAAGCTCTCAGTCAATCTCGAGACTTTGTATAAACCTCGGAACAAACTATGTCAAAGTTGAAGATATCTGAAAATAAATACCGTATCGTAGCACTAGAGTTGTGTTAACTTCGGCCACAACTTCTACCTCGGACAGAAGAACAGTCCCTGAATCCCTCCTGAAAGTATTATAGCTACCTATACAACAATGTGTGAGAATTGACTCCAGACAAGTGCACTTTGCCCGGGAATGGACAACAATAGAGGGCGAATAGTTATCAAACTCGTAATGAAAACTACGGCATTGCATACAACATAACAGACAACTCTAGTATACTCTGGCAGTTGTTATACCGCGATAAGAGAAGATGAGACGCACTAACTGGAACGTCCCAACTAGCGTCTAATTTGCTGGTAGGAATTCGATACCAGAGCCAATATGGCTAAAAGTAGCATGGGAGGGTCTGTAATGAGTTGGGCAATATCATTACGAATGCATGGTGGCGTATATAGCATACTGCAGGTACAACTTGGGGAGATGGCGGTTGTAGGATCAGAGCACTTCTACAGTTAGGGGCGCTTGAAACTTCTTGTGTACAAGTAACCATATTATTTGAATGCAGCGTAGGGATAAAGGGTGAGGCCTTCACTACATGAAGCTAGGCGAGGAAAAACTATATTTGCGCTAATAGTGAGTGATTTATTGGTCACCATGGGTGGCAGTCTGTCAATCAAGGGTGTGGTCTAATTCCGTACAGGGACGGAAATAGTCCGTCTCGTCCGTCCGAAGGCTTCCCCTATACCGAATTACAATTTATGAGCCAGGCAAATCTAGGACTATCTTGCTCTAGGTATTATAAGCCTTACACGGACAACCTGGCGGCACATCTGGTTAGCTGAGTGATATTACAATGATCGAGTGATCGCAGTATCACCTCGCTGACAGCAGCTACAGTAGCCCTTACAGCCGCCGATTTGCCCTTTAGGCACTAAATGTAAACACGTATGCAGATGAGTTCCTTCATACTTGTGCTAAACCCCCAAATGGAGCTATGTTTTAAATTAGCCCGAACCGAATATGTTCGCAAATTCCGGTAGGTGCCAACAGTCTCCTTGGTGAGAGACAAAGACTGGACGCCCTAGTTTATCTCAATTAAAGACATGGATTGGGCGACAATTTCGGGCTTTGTAGGGACTGACAGGTGGACGGACCGTTTCCACCCTGTCCTGTACCGATGAAATTAACGAATTTTTGCCTAGCAGAGTACATGTATATTGCGTTTGCATATCGTTTGAGCTAGGAGAGCATGTGTTTTAGTGTTATATCATTATTTAACCCACTAGTGCTAAAATTTGATAGTTTGATAGATCCGTTGTCTGATAAATTGCGGGCGTCTTAGTTTCTGATTAAATTATTTTTCGTTATATTTGAGGCGGGGGGATGAACAGTACCTGGGCGAATTTAATAATTTCTGAATTTATTTTATCGTTGCTGGATGAATTCATTGCATTTAATTTGAATCGCAGCCATAGCTCAATAAGATAGTGAAATGACAGAGCATAAGCTATCTTTCGAGAGATCCATCTTTAAGCCTGACATTCAATTACAAGTCAGTATGGCTTAATTCAACTAGCAAACGACTGAAAAGATTTCAATCCAATAAATTCATCCATTCGGAACGTTCCACACATGCTATCTACAGGCCGTTGGAGGTTTTGGAGAGCCTCAATATACTCTTAGAATACTGCACATAACAGTGTACAGATAGTCATTGGTTTGTGTCTTTCAGTAGGCTAGCATATAATTCTTAAGTGACTTGGGGTCCTGCTCAAGCTAGTGATCACTTTGGCAAATATTATTTGAGTATGTTGTGGTAGTGGCAAAAGTTCGCAGCATAGTATCTCTTAACAATCACGAAACTGATTCCAACCACCACTCCTGACCTAGTCGAAAACTGGGTACTGATATTAATTGAGTAAAATGTTAATTCGGAGCAAGAGCCATTACAATGATGAATAGGAATTTGAAGTGTAAGCAACTGCTACCTTTCATGCCGGACTCTCACCCAACAACCCCGAACGGTTCTTTCAAGAGTGTATTGTTGATGTGTTGTTGTATAAAGTGTGTAGACAGCTAATGTCACTGTTATGTGCTAATGAACTTCGATATGGAGATAGGTATCCGCAAAATTTGCTACGCTATGCTCCGCTTAGGAATGCGAGTGAGATGGGCTCTCAGTATCACAAAAGCAGGGATCCCCATTCCTACGGTGAACACAGCAATCAGCGTCTAAGATGGGCTGATGTATCCCAACCGAGACTGGACAAAACAGCACAATGTAGATGGACGGAGCAGTTTCAATGTTTGCTGTAGGCTCTTTTACTGCTGCTCAAAACTTTCCTCTCATTGTCGAAATTCTTTGGTGTGTCGCATACGTGTTGCCGTTGATGAACGACGATCGACGTGGGTATCATGTGCCGCCGGTTCGACAACCAAATCCGGCTATCGGCACGTTTTGAAGTCAGCTGAACGTCGTTTTTCAGCCCTACACTAGAGTAGTTCGCTATGCAAGCTGAAAGCTGCATCGAAGCTTATTCTCTGGTTGCGGCATGCTAGTTCAAGACAACAATTACTCGCACATTATACTGCGTGGTATAGCACCTCCCGCGGTACTAACAACTAGATAACTAGAGAATGATCGGTTGGTGACGGTCGGTTGGAAGATTCCAAGACATTTAACTAAACAATCTTTAAGGTTTGCACATCTGGAAACTTCTAAACTATCCGAAATATCCGTTTTCCGTTTGGGGATGTTCTCAGCTCGGCTAGATCGGTTGGAACAGTAAGCACAATTTCTATCATACAGGGTATCCTCCATCACATACTACCGTGCTGTTCTCTTGTACTTATGTTTTTGCCGCATAAGCACGTGTAAACATGTCCGCAGCTAGTGCTTATCATCTCAGCCGGAATAAAATAATCACAAGCGGCTGAATAGAATCGAAGACCAGATAATTAGCTATCGGTTGTTATATGAGAAATGTTGGTGATAGATGGTACTCATAGAGGTACTCCGGGCGACTTTCTATATAAGCTGGCGCCACAGACTGCAACCGCGAAAGTGATATATACACTCAGAGCCAGAACATCCAAGACAAAGCCATCCTCCGCACGCTTTATACTAAACTCAGCGTCGGAATATATTCTTCGCAATGGGCTTTCTCGAGAAGATTCCCGATTCTCTGGCCGAATTCTACGACCCAGAACCCAAACCCTTCAACTGTATGCCACGGGCGGAACCGTCAACTTCACCTGCGACATCTTTTTCTAACGTGTGCCCTGGGACGGAGATCTGAAGTTCGAACTTCTCGGATGGGTCGGGCCCCGGGGCAATGGCAGCCGGGCATGCGAGGCGGACAATCAATTCCCGGGGAGCTCCGCCATCTAGCCGGCTCGCCCGGAGGCGGAGGGGGTTATTCAGGTCCTGTCATACTCTAGTAAGAGTGAATACAGTATGATTAAACAACAACAACGACAATCAATTCCCTATCCGCCTCCAAGATCCCTACGTAGATGTCATCATTGTCACTGCGAATTACCCTGACGGCAAATTCGCTCTAATCTACCCATTTGCCGAAAAAGACTTCCATCCACCCATCGGTATCGAGAGACTCACAGCCGGCGTCCGTCTAGCTAATAGCCCTCAGCTTATCACGCCTAACACGACGCGGCTCACCGAGACAAGCAATGTGCCTTTCTAGATCTCCGAGAGCGCAGAGGTTCCCACGAGGGGCTCGGTCAAGGTCACCTTCGACAGCGTGTTCCTGGGCATGGCGAATTCCGGCATCAAAGGCAGGAATATTGTCTGGACATTCCATCCGATCGAGAGAGGTGACACGCAGGTGGTAGTTACTATACATGGTGTCGAGGCTACCTTCATCATTCAAAAGACATATGACGTCCTATTTTCGGCTTTGATGAGACTTCGAGGACATCTATATCACTATAAACAGCAAAAGGTACTAAGATATGCTTGTATTTAAAGAATGGTAATCGAAGTATCAAAAGCAATAAAATATTTAGATTGACAACATGGCAAAATATTGTCACATAAGTTCAAGGATATATAATAATTGTATTCTTATCAATATCAGAAGTAATGTCTAAGGAACTCTTCTCTCCAAAGAGATTGAGTCACATAATATACACATATATATGAGTGATTGTCTGTAACCAAGATTGCAGAACAATAACCTTACAAGGTAGACAAAAACTCGTCCATGGTATGTAGCAACAATGTCGCAATCAAACCAATACCAAAACTAGTAATAAAGAAGTCTGCTGAGGTACAATATTACAAATAAGAACTATATAGAGCAATACAGAAACATTCCATCGGCAAAAGTGCAAATCGACTATAGACTGCGCTACGCGCACACGCGCAAACGCGCAGCTCATAGCAAGCTTCCCGTGGACCCCTGCGCGACGCGCAGCCTATAGTCATCTATAGTCGATTCATAGAGATGTGCGCGTGGGCCTATGGAACTATATATGGCTGCCGGCCAGAGATGGACCTATACTTGTCTTTACTGCCTGCAGTCTTCGCTGTTATACCGGTACTGTACACACTATCGCTGCGAGTCTGCATGAGGGTCCGCTGGCGATTGAATACCTGCTCTAGAGCCTGCTTGAGAGCCTGCTTGAGAGCCTGCTTGAGAGCCTGCTTGAGAGAGCCGGGTTTGAGAGGGCCGCGCTTTGGGAGGAGTAGAGTTTTCCACGGAAAGCTTTTGGCCGATGGCAAACTCTGAGTTTGTGGAAGCTTTGGCTAATAGAAGGCTCTAAGTCTGTGTAAGCTTTGGCTAATGGACAGCCGTCGACGGAGAAGTCTTAGCGCACATAACAAAAATTATAAGAAAATCATTTCAATTACTATTCTGACCGTGATGCAAGACCTGTGAGCATCTGCTCCATCCATACTATTTCTGCCTCTGTTTCTCCAAAGATTACGCCCTCTGCACCAGGATTTCATACATTCCGAAGCCTGTATAACATTATCGGGCTTGATTGGGTTTAGGCTAAAGATATACAGTAACCGCCCGATGACGGTGGATGACGGCCGACATTCCGTCCGTCTTGAGGAAGGACGGAGACGGACGGCCTTGGCGCCGTCCGTCCGTCCTGGAGAAATCTCGGACGGACGGGACGGTTGAGAACACTGTGGAAGGCTCTAAGTCTGTGAAAGCTTTGGCTAATAGAAGGCTCTAAGTCTGTAGAAGCTTTGACGTAGCCAACCTACTTGTCTAAGTGCTTCTGGTACTATGATCACCATCACCAACACCATCACCATTGCGGTCATCACCATCGCCACCATCACCATCGCCATCATCACCATCAGCCCCGGCCCAAATGCGCACACATACGCCCACAATCCGTGGGAAGCAAGCAGCACATTCCACTGGCAAATCTGAGTCAGAGATCTGCTCTCCCCAAGATCCAATGATCTACCTTTCCTGCAGAATCGAAGGCTGCAATTGTCAACACCATGGCCGTGAGGCATCGTGAGATCTCGTCTTGGTGGCCGCGTTAAAGATAAGGTTCAGACTATGATATCGAGCGACGTCATGATTTCGGCCAGCATATGCCACCCGCCACCTGCCACCCGCCTCCCGGTGCCTGGCACCTGCAACTCAGCAAGTCTCTGGATCGAGCACCCCGGAGCATACATGGAAGCATATAGTCAAGTGAGATTGGGAGTGTACTTGAGAGCGTGCTCGGGAGTGTGCTTGAGAGCGTCTTGAGAGCTTACTGGGAGTGTACTGTCAAGCAGGCTGGGAGTGTGCCATCGAGTGCAATTGGGAGTGTACTTGAGAGCATGCTCGGGAGTGTGATTGAGAGAGTCTTGAGAGCATACTTGGGAGCGTATAGTCAAGCAGGCTGGGAGTGTGTCATCGAGTGCAATTGGGAGTGTGCTTGAGAGCGTCTTGAGAGCTTGGGAGCGTGCAATGAAGTGCATTTGGCAGTTTGGTTGAGTGCAGCATGATGTATAGTATCGAGCGCACATAATCGCATGCGTATCATAGTAATCTAGTCAATGCACAGGTCCATAGGACCTCATAGTGCCACGCGTCAAATATGCTATGGATTACCGCCCTAGAAACAGGTTCTCTTTGAGTTACGCGTCGCGTAAGGTCTTTTTTGCCGGAGTCCAATATATTCCAAGAATAAGTATTAGAAATCTATAGTAAAATACTAGAGAAAGAATCATCTAGCCAAGTTCTAACAATAACTTTCTAGACAGATTAATAAAAATCATAATGAAAGTATTAATATACTACAATATTCTAGAATACTGACAAGTATTAATAGTAAGGAGAAATTGTGATGAGACATTGTAACATTTAAAGAAAAATATAAATAGCTCCATATTTCCAACACACCTGCTTAAATTGAGGGAATCATCTTCAAATTTCAGTGGTTATCAATGTATCATGTTCACTTATTGGTGCAAATTTCTACAACATTATCATCTGAAGAAATCTACCTTGCAAATTCATTTTGGTAATCAATTTGTATTCAGGTAAAGAGATATTCAATAATTATATATTTTCATTATGTACATTACACATTGTATTATACATTGATAACTATATTGCTATCACCAAGTAGAACTGTTGGAATCTCTGTTTCCAATGGCTTTTGAATTCTATACTTTAACTACAGATAATATATTGTCGGTATTACCAGTTTATTATAATCAGCATCAAATGTAAATGTGGCAATGAACCACCATCTTCAATATCTTCATAAAATAGTTACACTTTCAAATTTAAAAATGTATTGAGTATTAGGGGTTCTCCATTAGTGGAGGTAATGGATTGTAGTGAATTACACTGCTAATTCTTTTGAAATTGCATGATGACAAATGCATAGCACCCATTATAACATTGCCATGTGTACAAGGTAAGTATTCTCAATCCAATATACACTTATGCCATATGAATATTAATTTGCTTTAGTCTTGCCGGCTACTAGCAGTTTTTCGGAAATTCAGTCTCAAAAACACATAGTGTCCCTCCCGCCCAATGCAGCCCATGATTTATTCCTGATTAACAATGTGAAGCCAGATGATGCAGTCAGCTGTTAACACCGCATTTAGCCTGACTAGCATATTACAATATAGAAATCGGATTATGATGAAGAAATAGTGATGACTCCCGCATCACAGGAGGCACTGATAGGCATCTTCTTATTTGTCATGACTGATCTCTTTGAAAACCAGTTTGTTTACGAATCTTGCTGCAAGTCAGCTTTTGATTGATTTCAGTGACTAAGTTTTGACATGTGATATTTCGTCTAAGCATAAGCAAGAGTTGTTTAGGCCTTACCTTTGTACGACACTCCAAATCAAGTCAATAGATATCCAACGAACTCGATATCGTCTTGCCTGATATATTTCAGTGTGATAGGAACAACTGAAATAGACACCATATCTACTCCACAAATTTAGATCAGTGATGGCATACAAGTCAGTGAAGGAGAGGTCAATGCGCAATCTGAACCAGGACAAATGACGAATGTCATGCTGGCGTAATCCAGGCTGCCAACTGCATAACTCTCCGCTTATACCTTCTGCAAATGGTTGAGATTTTGACCAATGATTATGGTAGGTCATGGAAATTGAGGAGAAGGAGCTGGATGAGGAAAGATGAGGAGGTCTGGCCATATTCATTCAAATCCAGTATTTTGATCTACATGCCGTAAATTTCCAGCCAAATATGCTGACATATTGTGGGGCTACATTAGTTATAGCTCAGATCACATGGATATCCATGGATCTGCAGTTGAAAGGCCTCAAAGCTTTTCAATGCGAATGATTACACCTAGAAACAATATATATTTGCTGTTAATAATGACGATATGAATTTTTGCATACAATTGTTGAGCATCCAATAACTGTTGGTATGTTGTTAAGGTGAGTGTTAATGGAGCGTCAATGATTTTTCATCTAACCCTTTTGGCACTCCAAGGGCTACATAGTTACATCCATCCCAAATGGCAGTATTAGCCATCATTATAGGTAAAAGGGAAAGCGGCAGACTCATTGCCACATCATAGAAATGAGTATCAATGGAGCGTCAACGTTTTAGTGTCATGCATCTTGGATAATCAATGGGATGTGCCACTGCATTGAGCCATACCCAAACAATTGGTAGTCTTTATCAGCGAAAATGCTAGTGACCATTTCACTGCCACCTTCCAACGGTGAGAGTCACTGGAGTGTCAACAATTTTCGGTCTTGCCTCTTGGACATTCTATGGGCTGTTCAACAACATTAACCCATAATGATTATTCATGCGTCCATTGTGGGCAACAATGCTAGTGAAGATATCGCTACTGTCGCCTAAAAATGAGTGTCAATGGTGTGTGATCAGTTTTTGTGGGGGCTCAGTAAGCTACACAGCAACAAATTGAATTGCATTGTTCCTAAATAGAGTTTTTAATGGTCAGTGATTTCAATTTTTCATTGTAGACAACTTCATAAATTTGCATGGAATGTCCTGCATGTCTGACTTTCGCTGTCTGGTTGCTCCCGGGTCAACAATTCTGCACCAGCTGTCAACTTCTGACAATGTAACTTTAATGAGTGTGACAAGTTGATATAAGCAGCTATCACATTCCTACCGCAATGCCAGATTCACAATCTGTAAACTCCTGATTCCTAGAGGTTATGATATCTTTCAAAAATAAGTATGTCTTTGTTCATGATTTGAGCCACCTTATATTAGAAATCAGATTTGATGCTGGGTGGGTTTCTGTAGATGTAGGCTCGAAGAGTTCAATTGCTTTGAATGATTGTAGGCATGTGCATTCCAGATGCTTCTGTTAACACTGCAGACTTGGGGTGACGGGTAGCTCTGGGATGTCAGGGATCATATCGTATGAAGTTCTTTGCCATCCATCGGATCATGGGACTGATTCAATGGGGAACCACTTTCCCCCAAACGGGCAGATCACAAAGGTAAATGCAGTAACTGAGTCGGAGGTTACCGAAGTGACAAGTTCAAAGGTCGATGAAAGAGCTTTGTCCAGACCGAAGTCACAAGGATGTATAGAAATCCCAAATCTATCTGCGTAAAGAAAATTCGCATTGGATATTTTCATCTCATCTATATTTGCTGAACTGGCAGGAAAATTGCTCTAATCTGGCAGCTAACGACATTCTAACTGCCAAATTTCACCAAGACAGCTGATATTGCTACCTCAGCATAGCATTTGTTTCGGCTCAAATCGCACGTAAAGCTATGTCAAACCTAGATGTATGACAGTTATTGAGTGCATTCTGAAGTGAGTTGGTACTACCGGCTGGCAGTACTCATAGCAACAGTCACCGGAGGGAATACTTACTGACTGCGGATGCAATTCACAATCAATTACCTTCAAGAAATACTGTGAGTTCAGGTTTAGATGGGTGAACATGCACGAACAAATTGCCTATTACATCGGTTATTGTATATGATATAAACCAAATTATGGCATTATGAAAAGTACAACTCGCTTTTGATGAGGTTGATAGCATATTCTTTTCCAATTTTGAAATCTAATGAATTATGATAGGTGAAGGGTCAATATAAAGCAGAAAGGCTAGCTGTGCATTTGAACGAAGTGCATGATTGTTTTGAGCTTACAGACGGCAATTTACACCTAATTAAGACTGATAACACTTCCTCAAACCAACTGATGACTTGGTAACTACACGCAACCCTTGAGGACTCCGGAATCGAGTGGCCTGTATTGAGAAACCACATATCATGTGTGGTGCATGCCATTCAGCTCGCTTTAGGTGTATTCATTAGCAGTCTCAGTGTACAAGGCAACACTAAGTCTTGGAAATCCTATGAGCGTGATCTGTAATTTGGAGAGCATGAAAGCATAGACATTGATAAGAGTCAAAGACTTCAAAAAGAGGGCAATGCTAGAATCAACAAACTGTTGGCCATGACACCAGTTTTAGCAAAGATTATTGAGAAAGTACATATTCCAAGAAATGTTGAATATCCTGAAACTGGAATGCATATAGCAGCAGATGGTGGCAGTAGTGATGATGCTGACACCGGTAGTGTTAACAACGTGTACGGGTAACCCGCCAGGGGTGCGGGTTTCGACCGGCGGTTCAGTCTGGTTTGGTTCCAGACCTGGCCAAAGACCCGACGCACTTTGTCTTTGCGCGTTTGTTACCTGGACCGGACATAGAACCGCAGGTATTTGGCCGGGTTGGGACCGGACCGCCGTTCCAAATATCCGGTTCCCACTCATTTGGCTCCAATTAAGTATTTGAGTTCTGATCGTATCACAACATGATCAGTACGTAGATTGTGCAGTTTCAGTCGCTCTTTCACCTCCCGCTTTCAGATTTGCGATCCGACTGATATTCATCGAGTGGTTGTGAAATAATGGGTGATTATAAGCGAAATTGGCTAGTTTTCGATCGCGACTCAACGAATACTTGTCAGATCGCAAATCTGAAAGTGGGAGGTGAAAGAGCGACTAACACTGCACAATGTACGTACTGATCATGTTGTGATATGATCAGAACTCAAATACCTAATCGGAGCCAAAATGTTCAATTTCGAATGAAGGGTTTTTTGGTAAAACCGCCCCATTTCCGACGTTGCGGGTTTTTCGTCTGGTAAGACCTGTTGCCACGGTCCGGGTTCAGGTGGAACCGGATCCGGGAACGACCCCGCAATTTGGACCCGTTGCTAACACTAGACACCGGGTTGTGGAAACAAGTTCATGGACTCTTAACAAGCTCCAGTACAAATCGCAGTACTAACTGTTATTGATGTGAATACACAATGGAATTCGATACTGGAGTTGCTTGAGTGAGCCTACCAATTATGAGAATTCATCTCTGAGTAGCTCAGAAATCCAAAACATGAAGTGATCACTGGCCAATTGTCACAATACAAGATGAATGGACCATCATCAAGTATGTCATGGATGATTGAAGGAGATTCCAACACTGAACCCTGTGGATGTCGAAATGGCATCTGGTTACTTTCCATCATGTTATCACTGTCTACAATGCCATATTGGATATTTTGGATGGTGTCATGTGAGTTTTATCTAAAAACAAGAGTCAATGGAATTAAGACTTGTACTTCGCCATGAAGTTTGTGCCACAGAAGCTGCCCAAATGTTATGCTGAAGTTACTTCAACACTGTCTGGTATACTTATGTTGTCCAAAGACATTCTCCATCCTTTCTGGAAGTTTCAATCATTAAGGAAGTGGGTCAAGCTAATCGATATTGATCCTGAGGATGGGTCATCATATACTACCCACTACCCCATGGCATTCCTGAACTATGTGGAGATTGAATATGGTCGCAAACATAGATATTTGTCCATTATAAAACATTAGATAGTACCCAACAACATTATCTTCCCATCTGCATTTGCATCTAGATCTGGTCAATAATCTTTCAATCCAGAAGACGTTTCCAGTGAAGATAACAAATGGCTACCGTCCGAAAATGTGGATCGATTAACACTGGGATCAAGCGATCATGCGGTGTGCTCAATGATAGTCGCATGGCTCTATTTCAATTCACCGCCTGATTCACCAAGGATCAGGGGGCAAGTCAATCCAAATCTTAATGATTTGCACATCGACCCTTGGTAGTTCAGATGTACATTTTGGATACGAGATATCACTGACTGGCTGTGTCATGAGGATGACAGGTTGTCAAAGTACACGAATCTCGCTGATGTGGCCGGTGAGATATTATCTATCATACCACATGGTATCGGATTAAAAGTCAGTTTTTCCCTTCGGCATGACATTACTGGCTGGAGGCAGTCAGTAACTACTGATGAGACTCTTCACGACAATGCTGTGATTAGACCATGTGCTTAGGCCAATAACATGATATTGGCAGGCGATGTCCCAGCGTTGGTTACCACAACAACTGGGAACGTCTTGGAAATGAAGCAAGCGCCAGTGGAATACACATTGCACACAATGGCCAAGGTCCGCGACTTTATGGAAATGTGGCTGGGTAGCCAGATCATGCATGATACACAGCAGCAATCTTGTACTCAAAACAACCAAATGACATCCGTAGGATACAAATCAGATACATGAGAGAAAGGCAAAGCCTTCTGGTCAAACTTTCAACATTAAGATGTTACTGCATGTAAATTGTCGAAACGATCACCTTTTCCACCAGCACGGTGTGCCAAAGACCTCCCAGGAGTAGGAATTTGAGTATTATCCCTTCGCCGGTATTGGGCCCACGAAAGGGCCCACTTTCGTGAGCGCTGCGCCTTGTCGCTTATAACCACACAGCCACCCACTTAAAACCCCCCCTAGAATATTATGAATTGAAAGATAACTAGTAGAAGCTTCTATTTATGAATTCTTGTGGCAGTGTGACAAGTTCTGTGGTGCTGAGTTGCATATAAATAGTGGTACTTTGGA
>Ga0307512_10000312_pt1 | contig 70159 bp, 64 predicted proteins | sample 14_EM_MG_FD_200267 | JGI IMG/M metagenome (GOLD analysis project Ga0307512, IMG submission 200267) | Populus trichocarpa ectomycorrhiza microbial communities from riparian zone in the Pacific Northwest, United States - 14_EM | ecosystem: Host-associated > Plants > Roots > Unclassified | place... | reverse complement strand
GGAACTTCGACCCTCTGGTTTACATACTCAACACGAGTAATAGGGACCTCGATGTGCTCAGAGATATAAACCTCCTCGACTTTGGTGACTGGTACCTCAACGCGCTCACCCGAGATGAACCGCTCCTCCACAACGGTATGAGTGACGGGGACGGCGTGTGTGACAACGATCTCCTGGAGTTGAGTCCTGGTAACTGGTACTTCGATGCGCTCGGAGACATAGATCTCCTCAACCTTGGTGACAGGTACTTCAACACGCTCCACTTGGTTGGCATATTCCACCTTCGTAACAGGAACTTCGACCCTCTGGTTTACATACTCAACACGAGTAATAGGGACCTCGATGTGCTCAGAGATATAAACCTCCTCGACTTTGGTGACTGGTACCTCAACGCGCTCGCCCGAGATGAACCGCTCCTCCACAACGGTATGAGTGACGGGGACGGCCTGTGTGACAACAACTTCCTGGAGTCGGGTCCTGGTAACTGGTACTTCGATGCGCTCGGAGACATAGATCTCCTCAACCTTGGTGACTGGTACTTCAACACGCTCGCCAGAAATGATTTTCTCCTCATAAACCGTTTGAGTAACGGGAACCTTGACGAGCTCAGAAACATAGATCTCCTCACGCTCAGTCTTGGTAACAGGGACTTCGATGCGTTCAGAGATGAAGATCTCCTTTTCTTCGACAACAGTGCGGGTGACGGGCTGAGGGACTTCATTGGAGACGAAAACCTGCTCAACAACGGTGTGCGTGACGGGTACCTTGACAACTTCGGAAATGTAGACCTCCTCGCGCTCGGTCTTGGTGACAGGAACTTGAACCTGTTCTGAGATGTACTCCTTCTCGATGATAGTGGCACCGGGAAGCTGAACCTGCTCGAGAATAGTCTGTGGGGGAAGCGTAACAGTCGCATAAACCTGTTCGACGACGGTTGGGCCAGGAAGCTGTACCGTGTGGTATTCTTCAATGCGCTCGACCACGGTTGCACCAGGAAGCTGGACCTGTTCGACGATTGTCTGGGGAGGCAGCTGGATAGTGTGGTACTCGACAACAGTCTGCCCGGGAAGCTGAACCTGTTCCACAATTGTCCGGCCGGGGAGCTGGACAGTGTGGTACTCGAACCTCTCCTCAACAACAGTTTGGCCGGGGAGTTGGATCTGTTCGACGATAGTCTGAGGAGGAAGCTGGACAGTGTGGTACTCGACAATAGTCTGTCCGGGAAGCTGAATCTGTTCCACAATCGTCTGAGCGGGAAGTTCGACAGTGTGGTACTCGTAAATCTGCTCCACGACAGTCTGCCCAGGAAGTTGCACCTGTTCGATAACAGTCTGGGCCGGAAGCTGAACCTGTTGAACCACAGTCTCCGGCACCTGCTGAATAATCGTCTCGGTGACAGGAACAGCAACGACCTGGGTCTCGCCAGCGATAACCTCCGTGTGCTGAACAGTATGTGTAACCGCAAGGGGAACCTCATGTACAATTGTCGCGGTTGCGCCGGCGCCATTGAGAACATAGAAGTTCTTCTCCTCAAAATTGAAGTGGTTCTCGGCAAACTGCTGCTCCTTGAACTCCTTGAACTCCTTCACCTCGGTGAATTCGTTGAAATTCTGGTTCGCATTCTGGTTCGCGGCGTTGTTAGGATTCAGATTCGCGTTCTCGTTCGCGGCGGCAACTTGATTCTGATTCTCATTCGCGTTGTTGATGTCGTTGGCATTGTTGATCACAATGTCAGGGAACACCATGTCGACGTTTCCCATCGGCATAACCCCACCGGGGAAGAAACGCGCGTTGGCGAGCGCTGCGCCAGTCTGCTGGCTCATCTGCACCTTAGTGGTACCAGACTCGATGACGGTGTGAGCGACGAGAGTGGTAGCTCCACCCTTACCCGCCGGTCCAACTGCATTCTCGCCCTCCTGGATGTTGATATTCTTCTGGAAGTTCTTATCGACGGCGATGTCAGCACTGACAGACTCCACTGCCTTCTCCTTGATCTTCGCCTTCAGGTCGACAGTGGGACTCGGCGCAGGCGTCTGCTTCGCAATCACAACCTCCTCGAACACATTCCCGCCCTTATTTGGCGCCTTGGGCTGCTTTCCACTCTTCTTCTTTGGAGGCGGTGGCGGTGGCGGAAGCGGATAGAATGGCTGTGGCTCACCGAACCCAGGTGGGGGCGGTGGGATGAAATCGATTCCTCCGGGGAACACTGGAGGCGGAGGAGGACCGAAGAAGCCTGGTGCAGGAGGAGGGAAGAAATCGGGAGGTGGAGGTGGAGGTGGAGGAAGCAGAATTGGCTTGAACTTCGATTCTTTCTCCTCTTCCGTCTGTTCCTTCGGTGGCTGCTCCTTTGGTGGCTGCTTCTGTGTATCTTGATCCCGGTTGAGGTTAATACGAGGCCGGCTGACGTCGAAGCCGATATTCTGGTCAAACTTCGGGTTTGTCGGTTGCTTTGTGGCACCCGCCTATGTGCTGTTAGCCTGCATCATCATCAACAAGAGTCTTGTGTGGCTCTACCATCGACGTAGGCTCAGCCTTGTTTGCGCCAGCATCTGCCTTCCTCTTCCCCTGTGCAGGCGAGGGGGGTGGGGGCGGTGGAGGTGAGGGACCGTTGAAGCCCTGTGGCGAGGACCCGAATGCCGGGGACCCGAATGCCGGGGGACCATCAAAGCCGAGAGGCAAATCATACGGCCCTATTTGTGGCGGGAGTGTGTTGTCCCAGTAGGCCTCTGCCATCGTGGTTGTGGCGAGGGCCATAGCCAAGAGGGCTATGAATGTAAGCTTCATGATATTACTAGGGCGGGATCCGCCACAACACCCGCAGAGGAAATGGGGAAGGAAAGAAACTAAAAATTAAGGAGATATTGGTGTCGGGTTGAGTGAGCTCGAATTGAGATCGAGTGTTGAAGCTGAGGAAATCGGTCAAACGGTGGGATCTGGATGGCTTTTGTAGAGCAGCATTGGATTCAGATACTTGTGTGGATTCCGATACTGGTGGCAGCATTGAGCTGGTCGGAGAGGGTCTGGACCGATAATGCTCATATTGGGATAGATACACCGGCATTGCACAAGTCGGGAGGTTTGTTTTGATGTTTGGCTCGAGAGGAGGAGGAAAAGAAATAGTAACAGCTAAGGTATCTAGACTAATGGGCCATAGATATCTCGGCGGAGGATGAGGGTAAGTTTCGGCAATTTGAGCGGAGGACACGATATTGAGCCCCGCGAAGAGTACTCGAGATGCGCCTGCTGCTAACAAATGGACGGACAAGTCACGAGGAAGGTTTTGTTCCGAGCCAATGACACTGGAAATAGAGCATCATTGTAATCGCATACATCCACACTTGAGGCAAAGGTCGAGGTCAAGGGTCTTTCGAGGTCCAGAAGGGGCCTTTAAACAACCAGATACTGCTAACAAAAGGTTCCTGGACTACATCAGGCCTGTGATCAGGAACAGTGCCTTCACAAGGCTATCCCGAGTTCAACATTTGGTTGTTGATACGCCTATTCGGATCAGGTACCGATATAGAGTCGATTGGCCATTCCAATTGGCTATAAAGATTGATTTACTGCTATCTGGTGATTATGCTTAATGTGGTGGGCCTCACCGTCTTGATCTTAACTGTGATTGACGAATCATGACGAGAGTGCCTGAAATAGAGAGTTGAGCGGTTGATGGACCGAAAGTCAATTTAAACGAGGAACTGGCCACGGCAGGCACCAGATCCAGATTTCCTGGTGGACTACATAAACGCAGAGTGCCCATCTCTCCGCAACATAACCGTACCTGGGCGGAAGAACACGCACCCGTGGTGATGTTGAACGGGTGTGGTTAGGGTTGTCCGTCTGCCATCCATAGTCCGACTTCCAGACCCTTGATTAGCAAGGCAATAAAAATTCCCTGCAGCCAAGACCGCCGATTTCTCCACGCCTGAGTGCGTTTTATAGCTGCACAATCACATCATTTTCGACCAATCACGACGGCCAATTGCTAACAGCTTCGCGGTGGGAAAACAAGCATCGTCGAAAAACTCGTTTAGTAACACCGCAAAAAAGACGTGATGAGAAATATGAAAAAATAGAAGCACGACATCCATCACGTTATGTAGAAGAGATCATCCACATACAACCCCCGCATCCCACTCCCGCTGATTCCCCGCTGTGTGCTGTGTCAAATAATACCTCCATCTATATCCATCTTCCTTCATTTACACGAGAACAAACAAACACCTCAACCCACTCTCCACCACTCTCCACCCAACTATATTATCCCCGCCACCAAATCCGAGTCTTGCAGCCGAGTAACGAAACCCCCCAATGGCCACTCCAGCTGCAGGCTCTTTGAGGACTCCCGAGGAAGCTGGTACGTTTCTGTTTAGATATCGGATCAGAAAATTTGTTCAATTCCAATTCTAACTTTCTCTATTCATAGTCGCACGAATTGCGTATCTTTCTAGTGATGTGGTTATCTCAGTACAGCCTTCCCTGAGTGATACCTCGGCGTACTCTTCCAAGCTTGCGGAATTGTCGTCAAGCAACGTCAATGACGTATTGTCACATCAAACCCCAGAGGTATTTGCGAATTCACCATCACCACCCGTCGCACATTCCCGGTATGCTAACTAAGGTCTACGCAGGTACAAACTGTCCGACAAAATGCCGACCCATTACTCTCGGTATACCAGCCTGCTCGCTCCGGCAAACTCGTTTCCGTCACTACAACCTCAAATACCCTAATTTCGTCGATACCCCATCTCTACAAGCTCATTAATTACCCCGTCGTTATCCATGTGTCGATGCAGCCTGCCCAATACCCAGATTACTCCGAGATCACCTCGATCCGACAAACCGGATTGATCCTGCTCCAGTCCGAGTCGGCACAAGAGGCACAAGATATGGCTGTTGCCGCACATGCACTTGCGCTCAAGTCTGGAAAGGCTGTAATTCACTTCTTTGCCGCGAGCCAGCAGAGCGAGGTATCGGTGGAGGATTCCGCTTTGCTGGAGAGGGCGTTGGATCGGACTGCGGCGAGAGGATTCCATGATTCTACGGTGGATTCGGCGAATCTGTATGCCGACGACGGGGTGCGAGCACAAACCCTTCAGGTTGGCGAGGTTACGCCCACGGCCCCGTTAAGCGGGATTGCCACACCTCTTGCCGGAGACTCAGCCTCAAATGGAGGCAGCAGCAGCAGCGTAGCCAGTACCGTCGGCGATAGCACTCAGGCTTCTTCAGCCACCCCAGCAAGCTCGCTTGACCTCCCTATCGCTTCGCGCGACGTCACCTCGGAGGATATCTTCAAACACATCAACAACATCTTTACCGTCATCAAGCAGGTTACTGGCCGTAAGTACAATGTGTTTGAATACACTGGACCTCAGTACGCCGAGCATGTTCTCTTCGTGTTCGGATCTACTACCCACCTTTTCCGTGATGTCCTCCAGAAGGCGCCTTCAGGGGAGTACGACAAAGTCGGTGTGGTTTCGGCAAGATTGTACCGCCCATGGTTCGGAACTCAGCTGCCGGCAACTATTCCCAAGTCAGTGACCAAGATTGCGGTTCTTGAGCAGATCCACAGACAGACTACTCGATGGGGCCCACTGTTTTTGGACCTTCTTACCTGCCTCCGCACCGGCCCTAGCGTTCAGGGCGCTCCTTCGGTGGTTGCACACAAGCTTGGCTATATTAATGCTGAGACTGTGTCGCAGGCTTTCCGTGGTGTCGTGCAAAACCTAAGGTCCGAATCGTCAGTTCAGAACCTATCGGTGGGGTTAGAGAATGGACCGGAGACCACCGTGTCAAAGCCAGAACAGCCCAGTGTTGAGACCGCTTACATGAAGATCCTTGATCAGCTATTCGGAAACAGGCTGCATGTTGCAAACTCTCTTGACCGACCAAACGCTGGAATTTCTGCCAATATTGCCGCATCCCCCGAATATGGATATGGTTCCCTACTTGCCCGGATTGAGAAGAGGAAGGCATTGGTTGAGAAGGTCGAGAAGCTGGCGAAATCCAGCGATTTTGCTACTCCTGAATCTACAGAGCTGCTTTCCAAGTGGTTGTTGGTGGCAGAGGATGAGACCAAGAGCGCCGAGGTCGCGGAGGAGCTCATCCAGCAGTTGGAGAAGGATGGGTCGGCAGTTTCTATGAGTCTCCTTGAAGACAAGGGTCTTTTCCGCAAGGAATCTTCGTGGTTAATTGGTTCCGATGCTTGGGCCTACGATCTTGGAAACTCTGGTGTCCACCACGTTGTTGCATCCGGCAAGAATATCAACATGCTCGTCATCGACTCCACCCCTTACTCCCAGCGTACTGCAGATGGTGCCTCCCGCCGAAAGAAGGACATTGGACTGTACGCCATGAACTTTGGAAATGCCTATGTGGCTTCTGTCGCTGTTTACAGCTCTTACACTCAGGTTTTGCACGCCATGCTGGAGGCCGACAAGTTCGATGGTCCCTCGGTTGTGTTGGCATATCTTCCTTACAATAAGGAGGATGACTCTGCCTTGACGGTTATGCAGGAGACAAAGAAGGCTGTTGATATTGGATACTGGCCTTTGTACCGATACGATCCATTTGGAGAAGAAAATGGCGGTATTAACTTTACTCTTGAGTCTGAGAGGATCAAGAAGGAGCTCAAGGACTTCCTTACCCGCGAGAATCATCTCACCCAACTTGTCAAGAGGAACCCAGCGTTTGCTGCCAATCTCTCCCACTCCTACGGAAAGGAGGTTAGACAACAGCAGAAGCGCAATGCGAAGGATGCCTTTGCCAAATTACTGGATGGACTTTTGGGACCCCCACTTACCATTCTTTGGGCTTCTGATGGAGGCAATGCTGAGAGTCTAGCCAAGAGACTTGGGCGACGTGGTAAGGCTCGTGGCTTGAAGACTCTCGCTATGTCCATGGAAGACTACCCCATCGAGGACTTGAACAACGAGGAGAACATCGTTCTTATTACCTCTACTGCCGGACAGGGTGAATTCCCGATGAATGGACGTAGCTTCTGGGAGGCGGTGAAGGGCTCGACGGATCTCGATCTTGCCACTGTCAACTTTTCTGTGTTCGGTTTGGGTGATTCTCACTACTGGCCTCGCAAACAGGACAAGATCTACTACAACAAGCCTGGGAAAGACTTAGACAAGAGAATGCAGGAGATTGGAGGAAAGCCTTTGGTAGATTGCGGACTTGGTGATGATCAGGATCCTGATGGATTCCAGACTGGTTACTCGGAGTGGGAGCCTAAGTTGTGGCAGGCTCTTGGTGTTGACAATATCGACGGGCTTCCAGATGAGCCCCCTCCGATTACCAACGAGGATATCAAGCTTGCATCCAACTACCTTCGTGGTACTATTGAGGAGGGTTTGGCGGATGAATCTACTGGCGCTATTTCGGCCAGTGATATGCAGCTCACCAAATTCCACGGTACTTACATGCAGGATGATAGAGATTTGCGGGACGAGCGTAAGGCCCAGGGTCTGGAGCCGGCTTACTCTTTCATGATCCGATGCCGCTTGCCCGGTGGTGTGGCGACTCCTAAGCAGTGGATCCAGATGGACGATATTAGCGACGAGTTTGGTAACCATACTATGAAGTTAACTACTCGTCAGACCTTCCAGTTCCATGGTGTTGTCAAGCGGGATCTTAAGAACACCATGCGGGCTATCAATAAGGCGTTGATGACCACCATTGCTGCCTGCGGTGATGTCAACCGTAACGTCATGTGTAGTTCCTTGCCCCAGAAATCTGCCTTCCACGACCAGGTCCAGGCTGTCGCAAAGCGTATCAGCGACCATCTCCTTCCATCCACCACAGCTTACCACGAGATCTGGCTCCAGGATGAGAATGACAAGAAGGTACAGGTTGCCGGTGACGCCGTTGTTGACCACGAGCCTTTGTACGGTCCTACCTACCTCCCCAGGAAATTCAAAATCACCATTGCTGTTCCTCCCCACAACGACACCGATGTCTATGCTCACGACATTGGTTTGATTGCCATCAAGAAAGAGGACGGACAACTGGCTGGTTTCAACGTTCTTATCGGAGGAGGTATGGGTGTTACTCACAACAACAAGAAGACATACCCTCGCACTGGTAGCGCCATCGGATTCGTCACCCCCGACCAAATCCATCTCGTCTGCGAGAAAGTCATGCTAGTCCAGCGTGACCATGGTGATCGCAACGACCGCAAGCACGCCCGTCTGAAGTACACAGTCGACGACATGGGAGTGGAGGTGTACAAAGGGAAAGTTGAAGAGCTCCTCGGCTGGCAGCTCGAACCCTCACGTGACTTCCACTTTGACAGCAACATCGACACTTTCGGCTGGCAAAAGGACGAGAACGGCAAGAACCATTTCACCTTCTTTATCGAGAACGGCCGTATCGAGGACACACCTGAATTCCAGATGAAGACGGGACTTCGAGAAATCGCGAGTGTCCACAAGGGCGAGTTCCGTCTCACCGGAAACCAGCATCTCATCCTCAGCAACGTCGAAGACGAAGACCTCCCACACATCAAGGACCTCATGGCGAAATACAAACTCGACAACTACGCCTTCACTGGCCTTCGTCTCTCCTCGTCTGCCTGTGTCGCTTTCCCTACTTGCGGCCTCGCAATGGCAGAGAGTGAACGCTACCTCCCAGTCCTGATCTCAAAGGTCGAAGACGTCCTTGAGGAACACGGTCTGCGCCACGACTCAGTCGTCATGCGTATGACTGGATGCCCCAACGGTTGTGCGCGTCCGTGGTTGGCGGAAATTGCGTTTGTCGGAAAGGCGTTCGGTGCTTATAATATGTACCTTGGAGGCGGATACCATGGTCAGCGACTCAATAAGTTGTACCGCAGCTCGATTAAAGAGGACGAAATTCTTGCTATTGTCAGGCCGTTGTTTAAACGTTACGCACTCGAGAGGGAGGAGGGAGAACGCTTTGGGGACTTTTGTATTAGGATCGGTATTATTAAGCCTACGACTGAGGGGAAGACGTTCCATGATGATGTAAGTTCTTTTGACCCGATAATGGGGTGAGAGGCAGTGAATGACATGAGAATAGGTTGCGGAAGAGGATGCGGAGGATGAATAGAGGAAGGGGGGTTAGAATGTAAAATTGAAGCGGATATCCGGGGGTTTCTTTTGGTGTATATTTTTTGGTTTTTTTTTTATGGTTGCGTGGAATTTTGATGTTTGCTGCAAGTGTAAATGATTGAATTGGTGTACATGATCGACGAGAGCTTTCTTTCCAAAGTGGGATGCATTTGAAGTGCTTGGGAACTTGTAAAGAAATGACTCAGCTGTGTGCCTGCCTCCAATGACTGGCAGGAAAGCTCTTCATCCCATGCACTGGACTTAATATGTACCAAATACATACGCTCGGTGAGTACCAAGCATGATGTGAGCTGTACTAAGTACGCATCTTAGTAGGTTGATTCCATTAGCCGACTAAACTTCAGTCACCTCGGCCAACTGGCCACACGCTTATGAAACATGTCCAGAAGGAGGATGCCATGACGGATGGGTAAAAGAACAGATTAAAAAGGAGATCGTCGACCCCGATGCGACTCGAACGCACAATCTTTGGTGGTTTTAGAAACCGAAAACCAACGCCTTACCATTAGGCCACAGGGCCGGCGACGATGTTTGTTTTAGGTAAATGCCATCTTTCAGCCATATGAAGGTGACGTGCCAATGCTTGAAGGCACAATGTAGGGTTGAACATACCAGTGAGGGTTCGATACGTGTGAGTTACTAATTCTATTAGATGTACGAGTACATCAAATGTCGTGGGCGTTGATGCCACGAACAAGTTACCATAGTACCCTAAACTAGTAACAGTATAGAGTGATTTCCAGTGATTAAGTGATAGGACTTACACTTTACTGTATAGAACTTTCTAGGTTAGGAAAGGCTGTTATCTGTCTTTCCCCTTTCCAGACAGACCATCGAAAAAAGCGCTTATAAAATACTTAGGGTTTGAACACAAAGGAACTGACAACATAGCTCCCAAACCACCAAACACCACAACATCACACGCCCCACAATGCCACTCCAAATCCCCCGAGCTCCTAATCAAGGCTAGGGTATAGATATCCGGTGTTTGGGTCGATTTTATCGACGGTGTATTCTTTTCCGTCGATGTGGCATTTGGGTATATACTTTTTTGTTGGTGGTGTGAATAAGGGTTTGCGATTTAGAAAATGTTCCATGACTAGGTATAAAAAGTGGGATTAAAAAGGTTTCGTAAGATTGGGATGTTGCAAACATATTTTGAGTTCAGGGTTTTTCTTCATAGCTCCATCTTCCATTGTGGCCTTTAATTCTGCATGGGTCAATATACTCTAGTATGCCCCACACCTTGGAATGCCAGTGATGAACCTTGTTGTATCGCTTTCTCCGTTGCTCCTCGACTTCGTTCTCGCGTCTGCGCTTTGGTTGGCGCGGCGGGAATACCCATTTTCGTGATGTGAGAATGTACATGTTAAAGATTGAGAGCTTATATATAGGTACGCCAAGCCCATGCCGGTCATTGGAAATGGTTCGGTTTCCATCAGGGAGCTGGGGAGAGGGGTATAGGTTTAAATAATAGTCATGTTCGTGGTAAACTTCTTTTCTAGATGGCTGCTGTTGGTATAACGTTTGGTAGGAGAGTGTTGTGTCTTTGTACGGTCGCATTCCCCTTACCCGCGAAGAACCACTGTTGCTTAATCAATACTCGTCCTAAATGGCTGCTGCGTGCTCGAGTAGAATATAGAAAAGCTTACAGGCCCTACAGAAACCCTGGCGTGAGTATTACTGTCATTCGCGGCACGATCTGCGTAAGTATTGGTAGTAAAATGGTTCAATTTGTGTACTATGTAATCCCCTCTCATCCCAAAAGTCGTGAGATGGTATAGAAACAAAACACCCATCCGCTGGTTCCTACCTCGTCATAACAAAGTGACATTTTCGTAACGCATCATCACCCCAAAGATAAATCAGTAACGCCTTCCATCCCTCCTGCACCCCCAAAACCCCAGTCACCTACTTCCTGCCCGCATTAGAACTTCCCACGCTTCCCACGCTACTCAAGCTACCCACGCTTGCGGCGCGATATCCTCTCGGCGCGGGCATAACTGCGGGGGCGCCGCCTCCAAACGTTCCTCCGGCGCCACCACCGTTCCTTTCCACGGGCCTCGCATTCCCCCAAAACACATGTTCTGGGCTGATGGGATGATGGTAGACCTTATTCCCTTTCGCCATTCCGAGCTGGCTCTGGTCAATGGTGCTGTCGTCGTCGTCGCTATCACTCTCCTCAGATGATGAAGAAGAATCGGATGAAGAAGAAGACTCATCGCTCGACTCCTCAGTCACAGCACTCCGTGTCCTTTGGTGGCGGTGGTAGCGAGCCGTTTTATCACCGCCAACCGCATAACTAGATTCCCTCGTCACGGTAGCTTTTCCAGCCCTTGTGGAAGCTCTTGCAGGGCGGCGGACGGTGCTCTTCGTGAGATTCTTAAGCGGCGGGGCAGGGCGCTGCCTATCCACGGGCAAATCTGAGACTTCGCTGGGTATTTCCTCCTTCCTCCACGATTCCTTTCTCCGGGATTCCTTCCTCCTGGTGCTGCGGCGACGATGATGACGGCGACGACGCGAGCGTTCTCGCTGCAACGACTTCTCGCGCTGAATAATAGTGTCGGACTCACTTGGTTCTCCGCCACGGAGACCACCCCAAACGCTCCCTTTCACGTCGCTCCACACTGTTTCCAGGAGGCCCTTCTTCCTCGGCGAATCCTTACCCGGTTGGTCCCGCGGACCCCACAGCTTCTCGACGTGGCTCTTAGTGTATGTAGTATCAAGTTCTCCGAGAACGACGGTTCGTGCGCCAACAGACGAGCCGCCGCCTCGCCGCGCCGTGCCGTCGGAGAACACGGTGATTGCATCATCCGGTCGCTCATCGGGCCGTCGGAGAACAGACGCTTTGTAGTCCTGCCAGTCGGAAGCACGCCAGATGAAGCCGGACCGCCGGATAAATAGCCACCATGCGAGAAGACCTAGAGAACCGCCGATCAAACAGAATACCACCAGCACGCCTGCACCTATGTTACTGGGTTTGGTGTAGGCGCCGGTGCTGGTACGGGGCTCGAGGGCTCGGCGGAGAAGAGAGACGAAGCTTGTGGAGTCATCTATGGGTGTGGTGAGGGAGTCGGGGGAGGGGAGTGCCGGCATTGTGGGAGTGGGTTGCCGGCAGGCAACAGAAACTGACGTGGGAGGATCGATGTGTCGGTGGCGGTGGTAATAGGCAGTGGGATCCGGGTATAACTTTATTTGAAGCTTGAAGATGTGATGTATAGATGGATTGAAGCTGGAGGAGGAAGAGTGGTACTATTGGGAGGTTGTGGGAGGTTGGGGAGGTGGGTTGTTGTTTGGATGCGTTGTCTCTGTTGCCCTGGATACAGGCTGTAAGCGCCGCACCGCAGCCCGTTTATTATCTATTATGTTTGTTAAAGATTTGTTTCAACATCGTCGATGGCCCTGTGGCCTAATGGTAAGGCGTTGGTTTTCGGTTTCTAAATCCACCAAAGATTGTGCGTTCGAGTCGCATCGGGGTCGACAATTCCTTTTGCTGCCGTGCCGCTTGTGTGGCCGCTTAATATTTGCGGGGAGCACCAAGTACTCTACTACATTCCAAGATAATTGCATCCGATCTGCCAACCATTCATTGGGCCTTGTGGAGCTTGTATTTCCCCTAGTAGTCGTGAGTCTACCAGGCGGAATCCATATCCATGCCGTGCCTAATTCCAGGATGACATTTTATCCGTCCATTCAGACCTTGAGCCATCATGGGTTTTTTTTACCAAATTACCATGTTCATATTAACACATTCGGCTACCAGGTTTCCCGTTCGTACGGCACGACATGTATGTGGGGTAGCATTGAGGGCTGTCTGTCTACATGTATCTCTGCTTCGGATAGATATATTGAAAGCCACCACCACAAGACTCCAGATTCTTCTTATCCTTGTTCTTCTGCTTAGTATCTCCATCTAGCCCCGTTCCATCTAGCCCCGTTCCATCTCGCTCTTGATGACCCCGCAGATGGAACTGAAGAGATCTTCTCGGAAGCCATGAGTGATATCTGATGATACGAAAGCCAGGAACAGCGTTTCTGGAAGACTGTGATCGGAACATCGGACTGAAACACATAAAGTGGTTCTCCGTAACCTCCCTTTTTCACTGTGACGTCTAGATGATATGATAACAAGTATCGCCTGACACTTCATGATATATCAGCTTATAGAGACGCACCGAGACTCGTGCCTGATTCTGAGTGAGCGCTCCAATCAAAATCCGCAGATCAACCCATTTAGTGGTGACTTCTGGTAAGGCTCACCCAGCCTTCTGGGGATATTGGGAGTGACGATGACCAATGCGCCGATCGAATTTGACGTCTCCATGACACAAGATTTCGGCTACTATATGTAAGCGGGTGACGAAATGAAATGAAGGTTAAAGCGATGCGGCTCTTCGTATCACCCCGCACCGGCCAGCCGCGAGCCCTCACAGTATAAGTCGAATTCTTCCGCTCTGGGGAAAAGAGGGCCTGGACTTGAACTACCACCGTTAAAAAGTAAACTAATCAGAAATCGTTCCGAATACAAAGTTTTGCTATCTACTCTACTCTATTTCTCCGTCTGAGCTTACTTATCCGCTCTAGATTTCCGAGGCGCCAGGCCACGGAGTAGGATTTTGGTTGTTTTGACAGGTTCAACTTTCATCAACAAGGTTTTCCGGGGAAGAACGTGGAGGTGGGCAAGTACAACCGATCATGTATCTTTGGTGCTAAATGGCAGAGATGTTCTGCATAATCTGATCTGCGGCTTATTATTTATAATCCCGAGTGAGTCCAATCTGGTGAAGCCAGCCGTGAATATCAATTCTATTCGTTGAAGGGGGTGCTCTTGAAAGTGAGTAAACAGAAGGTATAATAGTAACGGCAGCACTCTGGGTGCGGCTTATTCACAAGTGCGGGTTTATTCAAAGGTTCGCTTTGAGCTGTATATGGGATGTTGTGGAATGATTGAGGCGCTGCGGCTGTGCGGATTGTTGTGCAACCTCATCAATTATATACAATTTTCCTTGGAACATATTTCCGGCCGAGATTCGTTCGTTTCGCGCGTCGGCGGGGACCGGAGAGCTGCACATCCAACAGCCGAAAAATGCAAGATTAACCACAACATCGGGTTAGGAGGGAAAGAAAAAAGTTGAACGCGACAAATGGGATGTCCTCTGCGGCTGAGGGCTTTTGTTTGGGAAAGTTTTTCGTTGCTTTTTTTCTAACATGTAAGTGAGGGTGTGTGGGCCTGCTTCTGTACGGCGGGAATCAGGTTCTGCGTCAAGGATGTGGCAATTATCTGTGAGCCACAAAAAGCCAGGCCCCTCCCCACTTCTCCTGCGTCCAAATAACAAAATAGTTTTTATCCCACGACTTGTCCCCCCTCAGCTCTTTAGAAAAAGGTCGTTTTGTTTGTTGTGGTTTCCATCGCGTCTTCCCTTCACCGTAGAATTCCACTTCCACCGTCATTCGTTTTCATCCGCCGTCGTTGTCGAAGTCGACTACTTGCACTCACTATGGGTAAGCCAGTTTCCTTAGTTTCGGCCCGCGGGAGCACAACAAAATTTCTAATGACAAGCCTTAAAGCCGACGTTCTGCAAATAAACTCTCTCCACCACCACCAACTTGACCACCTCCCTCCGACTCCTCAATCACCACAAACCCCCTCCTCCCGCGGATTCTTCAGTATCCCCAGCACCAACAAAATGGTCTCACCATCCGCCATACCAGAGGAGCCCACAAACATCCTTACTGCCGAGGTCGTCGCGCCCAGTACCTCCACAGCCTCTACCCCTAATGGCAAGAAGGCCACTGAGATCGAAGTCGACAGTCTGATCCAGAAGATGAAAAGCCCCATCCTCGGAATTGACTTTACTAGAGCAGGAAAGACTGCTCGCGCGCCTTCACAATTGCTCAAAGTCGGCTTCAGTGACCAGCTGCACCAGCTCGACGACTCCTCGGCAACGAATCTGATCCAGGGACAATGTTGCGGCGGCGGATGTTGTCGTCTCCCATCCGGCGCGCCGTCGCCCGCACGATCCCCGTCGCTCCCCATCTTCGATGTCCCAAACAATTCCGCCTTCCGCAGCCTGAAACTTAAGCTGTCGCCGCTGTCCTCGCGAAGTCGCCTCTCGGGAATCACTCCACTACCCGTCAAGATCATTTCCTTCGAGCCTGCAGACCCGTCGGCAATGCATGTGTCGTCTGTGCGCACGCACCCGCCGAAATTTGTCACGCCCCACCCGCCGTATGAGGTGTTCGCGGCAAAGATTGAAGATGCGCGTGAGCTGACCAAGCCGGACGCGGCAAAGAGGACGTACCACTTTGATCTCGACGTGACGGATTACCCAACCGAAGGTGAGGGTGTAGATTTTCGTGTTGGCGGCGCGATCGGAGTGCAGGCGCCAAACAACCATGATACCGTAGACGCGATCTTTGACCTGCTTGGAATCTCCGACGAGGAGCGTGATGAGCCCATCATATTGAAGACCGAGGGGGGGAGGTGGCCGACGATCTGGGGTGAGGAACAGGCGAGGAAGCTTCGGACCACCCGCCGAGAACTTCTCACCTGGACTGTTGATATTCAATCCTACCCGCCCACCAAAAACCTCCTCCGTCTGTTGGCAGAATACGCTACAGATGAAGAGCAGAAGACTATTCTTCTCTACCTATGCGCGAAACAAGGCCAAGCAGCCTTTTGCGAGTAAGTCTCCCTTTATCAGATCCTTGTTTTGATCCCAAAACCTTCTTATCAGATCAACTGATTAACCGCACTACCAGGCTCCGCACAGGCCCCTACATAACCCTCGAGCAGCTCCTCTCCGCATTCCCCTCCTCCCGTCCCCCGCTAGACCACCTACTATGCAACCTCTCCACGCTAATGCCACGTTTCTACTCCCTCTCAAACGACCCGCACTTCTCCCGTAACGCCCACAGACGCACAATCGAAATCGCAGTAACAACCCACGAATCCGAGCAACGATGGCGTCCCGGCTGTCGCACTGGCGTCGGCTCGGGTTTCATTGAGCGAATGGCACAAAAACACCTCGCCGATCCACAACAGACAATAACGATCCCCATGTTCCGCGGCCTTATGGCCAACCCCCTCGCCAAGGAATTCGTCGCCGACGGCCCCATGCTCCTCATCGGCGCTGGCGTCGGAATCGCGCCCTTTCGTGGCTTCGTCCAGAGGAGATTACAGAACGCGAATTGTGTGAACAAGGTCTGGGTTCTCCAGGGTGTGAGGGATAGTCTTGTCGACGAGCTGTACTCCGGCGAGTGGGGGGTTCATGACGAGCAGATTAAGAAGGTTGTCGAAAGCAGGGTGGGCACGGGACGGTATGTCCAGGATGAAGTCCGCGCGCAGGCGGATCTGGTCTGGTTTGTGGTTAATAGTATGGATGGGCGAATTTTTGTGTGTGGGAGTAGTAAGGGGATGGGGGAGGGAGTTGAGGAGGCGCTGGTGGATGTGGCGATGAAGCAGGGAAGGCTTTCCCGGAGTGAGGCGAAGGAGTTTTGGGAGAAGAAGATGGAGGGGGGTCAGTATATTGCTGTGAGTTTTTCCATCCACCGCTGTGAGGAGGAAGTTGGCTAATGATGGATTACAGGAAACTTGGTGAGACGGTGTATCTTAATACCCCCTAGAACCTTCGGTTTATGTTTGTGCTTTTCGGATGGTTGGCGTTGTGCATTTGGGGTTTTTTTCCTTTGTTTCTTTCGTGGCATTGGGAATTGCAAATAACACTTCTTTTCAGTATACTCTGGGTTTTTTTTCTTGGCTTGCTCGCGGAGTTGTAAAATGTTGTGGATACTAATGTGGTGCGGCGGCAGTGTAGAAGTACTCTAGAGCCCGAAGCCTTCATAGATATACATAGAGTAGATAAATAGACGTAATGGAGCCCATTGATGCTCACGGCTGCTTCCTTCGACTTAGAAAGGCCCTTTGGTTGCGCAGTATACCTCGAAAATACTATACAAACCTAGGATACTTACATACTGAAGCTGTACTTTGGAGATTTGGTACCTGTTCGGTTAGTGCAGATATCAACCCCCAACAGAAGAGCTAAGTTCCCACTTTGCTGCCACTTTTTGGTCAACCGAATACTCCAGAAAGCCAAGATCTATATATTTAACCTATATCTATCCCGGTGGGAAGGAATATATTTCTAAAATACAACTCGGGCAACCGAGCAGGCCTTACATTCGGCTTCTTGGGTTTCTTTAATCATAATCCCGCACTCTGTACAAACGCCGGTATCTCGACTCGACCGATAATGGGGGGCTTTCTCTCAGCTCCAATGTCCGGGCCTGACCATAAGCTTACCCCACTTCCACCTCCTTCCATCATCAGCACTATCATCAAGAGTACACACTTAGATACCGTAGAATCTGGCTGAATCCGTGATTTTTGTAGCGTTGTAGGATGCGTCCAAGCAGCGTCTATTCGTCCATTTCAGCAGGTTTCTGACTCTGACTGTTCATGCAAGCTTGAGTCTTCGGAGCGAATAGAAGCTCTTACAGAGAGTCAAGTATGTGAGCTGCACGAACTACAAAAGTCACGGATTCAGCTAGATTCTACGGTAGTAGGTATAGAATTCTATTCCATCCTCATCCACGCCTAGTTCCATCCATCCATCCCACCAACCCGATTCTCATTTCCATTTCCATAACTACGTCTAACAATATCCGGCTTTTTACAACTACAAACTACGGTTTTGTACGAGGGGGAAAAACTTAAACGACACCAAAACGCCCAAAAGGAAAACAAAGAAAAAAAGTTTAGATCTATCTCCCCGAATGCATCCACCACCACAAAACATATCCTCTTACTACCCGCTCACCCCACAATTCAATGCAATTCAATATGTAACCGCACCGCACCGCGCTATATATACCCACCCGTTCGTTACGTCCGTCCGTTTAATAAATACCCTGCGATAGGTACTGGAATTGATCATACTACACCCACACAACATCAGCTATCTCTCTGTCACTAAGCGCAGGGGGGAAACAAACCATCCTTGTAAAATAACTTCCAAGACTCTTCTGCACCAGCTGATCTACAAACTCTCCTGCCTCCTGCTCACTCATCTGCAGCACGAACCTCTGTCTGAGCTGGTTGGTGGCATACAGGGCGCCGGAGGAGAAACACGGCATCCTACTCTCCTTCCCCATCAGTTCTACCAGCAGCACAAGGTTGTCCGCGCTCTTCCTCAGCGCCTGAAACGCTTTTTTACACAGCGTTCGAAACAGTGCAAAGTCCTCCGAGTCCATGCCGCCCATCACGTCCACGTATTCCTGTGTCAGTTTGAACGGTGCAGACTCGAATCCTACGCTCCCTGGCGTGTTGCTGAGCATGAAGCCGAAGTCGATGTGGATTATGTGCCCCTGGTTGTCGATTAGGACATTGCCGTTGTGTCGGTCTTTGAGTTGGAGGATATAGCAGATTACACTGTAGGCGGCCAGGGACCGGGTGAAGGCGTCGACAGCGCTGCGGTAGGTCGGGGTGTCTTCTGCGCCGAAGGTTTTGATGAAGTGGTCTTTTAGTGTTGCAATTCGACCTCGTGGTTTGTTGCCGGATGCGATGGAGGCGATGGTGAGGGAGCGCTTGAGAGAGTGGAGGGATGTGCCGTTGGTTATTGTTTCTATTAATCCCGAGGACTATGGGGTTGGTTAGTACCAAAAAAGGGAGAAAGGTGGTCAGGGGAAGGTACCTCGCCGGTGACAAGTATTCTCATCCGCTTTATCCACACCGGCACCGAAGCGCGTTCCCATATCTTTCCGCAGACGTGGATGAGCTGGCATGCAAACGCTTCTTGTCGTAGGTCTGCGCCCGTCTTGACGATTACGCTAAGGAGATCCCAGTTGGAGCACATTCCGTAGGGTGAGGATTTCCGTACTCGCTCTCTTTTGGCAGTCCATTCTTCTCCGAAGGTGGCGGCGCTGGGGTCGTCACGATCTGCTTTTCGTTCCACTCCCGACGTCATTTGGTCGTTCTCCATACGCGCAGCTCCGGCTTCGGTGTTGATGTTCTTCGGCTTTGCTGATCCATCCCCGTCCTCATCACGGTTCCCGTATGCGGGCAGGGGCTCCGTTGCGGCAGTAGCCATGATGGTGTCGAATGTTGGAATTGGTGTTGTTTCCTCGAAAAAGAAGCTTTGCTCCTCGAGCGTTTGCATACTGGCTATAATTTTTGCCTTTATGGCGGCTACCTCACTCTTTGGTCTTTTCCCACCGCTGGCTTCAAGTTGCGCTAGCATGTTTGCTGCTGTTCGCATGTGTGTTGCTAACGCCGAGAGGTCGGGGCTTTCATTGTTGGGCCGTAATGATTTCCTTGGAACTGGACTGTCGGATCGGGTGGGGTCAGAAGATCGGGGGGTACCCCCGCGGGAGGATATGGTTGAAAGACTGTTTGCACCGCTCGAGGACCTAGGCCAAGCGGCGGATGAAGAAGGTTCTCTACTTCTTTCTCGAGGAGCTCTAAATTCTTCCTCGCTAATTATGGGGGAAGTTCCAATGTCTCCGGCGGAGGGCTCGAAAACACTACTAGGTCCTTCATCTTCAGGTTCTACCGCTCTCGAAGTCCGTGGTGCCTCCGCAAGGTCGAATATGCGCTGGCGACTCCCAGAAGCTTCCTCCTGTAACAGGTTCGCAAGCAATATACCATTCTCCAACCTGTCGGGATCAAAGTTGAAATCATCCCGTAAGATCTCCACCATCAGGAGATATGGAACCCGCTCCGCACTGTTTAGCACCGTTGCCTCCGCGGGGTTGATGCGTACGATGCGGTGGTGACTTGTCCGGGATTGGTTCTGGTGTACTGTTGCGGGGCATATTACGGGGATGTCGACTTCCGAGGGTAGGTCGTTGTTGAGGAGTGCTAGTTCAGCTCGGAGGGCGCTCAGTCGAGCTGGTTTTGGTACTTGGACGAGCTTGTTTGATATTTTGTCCAACGCTGATAAGAACTGCTCCTCCCTTCGGAAATAGTTCGCCCTCAGCATGTGGAGCTTCTTCGAAGACGATAACAGTGTTGGCGTCAGAATCTTGTCCTTACGTCGCCGCGAACTGCTGCTATTACCGCCATTGGGCATGTGTGTGGAAACACTCGTCGGGTCGGTCAAATGCATCGAATGCCGGTTCATTCTTAGATCTGGTAACGAAGGGGAGGCAAGAGGTATATCGGTCGGTGATAGCAGATCACTGTGCGAAGATCGCCTTGCTAACGGAAAAGATCGTGGGTCAGGCTTTGCTCGTCTTGGTGATGCTACAGGCGGGATCGGTGATTTGGAACTTGGTGTCAACAGCGGCGGGGTATTCGGGCTCGACACGGACTTCTGCAGCGGGGCCGGACGCTCTTTCCTTCTTCGAGATCCATTGGGACCAATTGTTTTGCTGCGAGTCAATTTCATTGGCATTTCAGTTATTGTATCTTGCGGTGTCTGCGGTTTTCGAGCTTGTGCGACCGCCAGTGGTCCTGCGAATCTCGGAAGAATGGGCGCAGCTATGCTACCAGCGATCAAGCTGGCAAGCACAGTTATTGGTAAAACATTCTCCTTTAATCGCTCTTTCTTTTTCTGCTCGCCGCCTCCAAACACAATATGCTGTACCCTGTTATAGATTCGCCGACACACCTAGAAATAGCCGCCAAAAGTTAATCACTACCGGAATCGCGCGTGATATTTTACCGCCCCAAGTAGTTGGTGCGCACCTTAAATGCCGTTGACTGCGGGTTCCCGGCCAAGTCATGCAGATGGGTTTGGAAGAGCCAAAATGTCTGTACTGGCAATCAGAACCTTAGTTGTTTCCAGAGATTCGGCGCGGGATAAAAAAGGCTGCCCCCATTGTCATACCAAAAGTGCACCATGCGCCGACTGTTCGCACAGCTCGAAAATAAAGTCCTCCAAAGCGACCGACTGCATGTTCTCGTTGCTGACGAGTAGGTGGCATAGTTGCGGCAGAAAGAACTCGATCTCCTCGTAGCTAAACTCACGCAGTTTCGTGCAGAGGAAGTGGTGGATACCGATGTGGTCTGCATACCGACTACATCCAATAAGCACAAAAAAGTAAGCCAGCCGCATGCACCCATCACCACTAAATCCCGCCGATTCGCGATGCAAGCTTTGAGCCAATCAAGGGATGATGGGCCTTACGCCAAGTAGGTAACCGTGTAGAAAGGGTCATCGCTGAAATGCTCTGAGTTGATGAATCTGTACAACAATTGAGACATGGTGATCGCCGGAGAACTGGGGGCAAAGAGGCCTCCTTATGAGCCCAGGGCAGGCTACTCGGGAAGGTCGGGAGAGCTTGACAGGAGGTGAATATGGAGGGCGAGGAGGAGGGGCGTCGGAGTGTAGCTCAGGTACGGGCGGTGGAGCGAACAGTACGATGGCGGTAGTGAGCTGGTCTGGGTGTAGATGGTCGGTGGGAACAAGAGTGTCACTCGTGTGCGAGCCGGTGATGGTTGAGGGGAGTTCGGTAGAGAGGGAGTTGACTTCGTGAATCGTGACAAGATGGCAGTTGGTTGGTTAGTTCACTAAGACAATATAAATTACAGTACTGTCACTCGCTGTGGGAGAACACGCAACCCCTTTCCACGCATCCATTCAGCTTCTGTAACGCTCAGCTGAAAATACTTAAGTATACGCTGCAATATGGGATTCTGATTCCAACAAAAATGGTTCTGTTCTGTTACATTTTACAATGTTGGTTCGCAAAATTGCCAAGTTTCTTAGCGCATAAGTCGATTGCCGGCAATTCCACCGAACGCCGATGTCATTTTCCCACCGCAACCTTAAAATCTCAATCATCACAAAGAATTACTCCAGCAATGTCGATAGACATCTCATTGAGCCCTTTTCGTCTCTTTGCAGTTTCGGTCTCCAAAAACATTGCTGCAACAGGCCAGGCATGAACATTCCCATCTTCCCGGCATATCACCTTCCCAACTTTGTCCAGCCTCTTGCTCAACTCGTTTATTCCGGGACCAAATAATTCTTCGGATCCGCCGTAATAGAACCCTATCCCTCTCCGCGGCAGGCTAGCAGCCCATAGCGCCGTATCCCGGCAGTCCCCTGGCGAAATCAATGGATCGCTTGGATCTGCGGATCCGGCGTACTGCCTCCCATACTCGTTCAGCTTGTCCGAATCTAAATAGTCGCTGGCTGTATTCCGGTTCTCGTCCGACACAAGCTTCGTCCACGGGGATATCAACGCTGCAAACGCCGGTCGTTCCGTTGGAGGTTTGCTGCCTAAGTGCAGGAGCATACTGAGAACCAATAACCCGCCCGCACTGTCTCCAGAAACCGTAACGATATTCGGATCTTCTGTTCGTGATAAGACATAGCTATAGCCCGCCAGAGTCTCGTGAAGCTGGTATGGGTAGCATTTATCCGGTATCAAGGAATACTCGAGAGCAAACACCGCGGGATTCTTGAAGCCATGTTCCTTTAACACGGAAATCCAGGTCATCAAGAACTCGAGGTAGAAGTAGCTGCTTCCCATAGCGAACCCGCCGCCGTGAACGTAGTAGACTATTAGGTCTGGATGGGCTACGGTATCATAGGCTATCCAAAGTCCCTTCACACCATTCTTTTCACTGGGATATTCGTAATTAGCACCGGGCCTTTCTCGATCACTCGATTGGGCATACCTGATTGACTTCAATCCAGTTGGGACAGTTTCTTCCGGGTAGAAAATACCCCGAGCGCAGCATCCGGAACCTCAGGAATGGCTGCGAAACGCCTTTCAGAAAGAACAACCTCCCAACTGGCGAGCCACTCCGTCAGAATTCCGTTGTACAGACCGATGATTACCACACACTGTCACTTGGCAAATTGGTGAATGCCCACCGAATGCACCTTATCATCGCATCCTGGAAGATGGTGGTGCGTCGTGTGAAGGACAGTTGATGTTTGGTCAATGTGAGGCATCGCTCCTTGATGAGCTGGGCGGGAAGACTGATGACTGGACACGAAGTTAGACCGACTATGGGTGGCTCTAGCTTCACACCCTTAAAGGAATGCATGTTCACATAGAAAGGGAAGTGCCTGAAAGCCGCAGTTGATGGTTTTGAGCAGATCGGAATCTCGTATAAGGTAAAAAGAAAGAAAAAGTATAAACACAGCTATATCTAGAAATGAAACCGCTTTCAGCAACATTGCGAAGGAGCTGTGGTTGTTGAGAAAGTTAACTTTCGGTTGGGTGTATGACGACAGACAGACACACGGGCGATCGAGGCTCAAAGACAAACACTGCCGATAGGTTCGGAGCTTCACGCTTAATTCTCCCTCAACGGTGCAACACATTCACCCCATTACAACAGCTGTAGAGCTCTCCAGTTCTTTCTCTAACCATCAGCTGCATCCTATTTGAGTTCTCCAGTGGGTCGACTGAATGCCAAAATTCCAAAGCCGATTATCTGTCCATCTTGAATTGGGTCCACCGTAAATTACCCGGCTCTAACCGATTACTGCATTTTCTTCTTTCGCTTTCACGAAGTTCTGTCATCACATCACCTTAACTGTTGCAACTCCGCTTACAGTGTCGCACCATTATATATCCCATCGATACCACCACCTCCTCTTTCCCAAACTCGATTGAACGAGGGGTAGTCGACGCTCAGTTCTCAGCCGCCTGCATTCCCTCCCACAATTAGTTATCACATCTATCGCCTCGGGTCTTTTTTTCGCGTCATATACCGCAGCCTTGGCCATCATGGCTACAACTGTGGCAGCAGCAACGCAGAAGTACGCGATGGCCTCAACTCCCCGTCTACAGTTCCGGGTGACTGATGATTCTAGTCCTGTTCCGTTGCCAGAAATCCCGGTAAAGCTCCGATGCAATATTTGTAGCGGCCTTGCACGCGGTGCTGTTCGGCTTCCGTGCTGCGAGCAAGCGATCTGCGAAACTTGTGGGACACTTCCGAAACTGTCGACGGATGACCTTTGAAACTGACTGTTGCGAACAGGCCGTGCAAATCTTCCGAACGTTTGTCCCGTCTGTGATCATTCCCCTTTGAACGCCGACGATTGCAAGCCGAATTCTGCCTTGAGGACTACGGTCGCAGTGTTTTTGCGAACAGCCGAGAAGAAGCATGCCCTCGCCTTGCAAAAGGAACAGAAAGCTACCCAACAACAGCAACACTTACAACTACAGCAACAGAAACAGCCTATGGAGCCTATTGCTACACCCGAAGTTAAAGCACCGGAACCACAGCCGGCAGAACAAGCGGTTCCCGCGGCCGGAGAAGATCAGCTAGTTACACCCGCTGCTAAACCTAACACCCCCATTCTAGAAGGAGATGCAGGACCCTTAGAAGAGAAGAAGCAAGAACCAACCAGCGTCACTCAGGTCTGTTACCCTAACGCGTCTCCTGAATGTGCAGCTAATAAACTCGTAGCGCGATACTGAGAATACCGCCCAAGGAAAGACCGATAAGCCAGAGGCGAAGGCAGGCCCCCACGATGTTGCACCGCAACAAATGAGTTATAATCAGCCTAATGACGTCTGGTTTAATGGACAAGCCCAAGACCAAATGACTGGAATTGCTCAACCAATGTTCCCAGGTCAAGATATGTCCGCATGGGGTGGCTATGGAGCACAGGGTGTATGGGAGAATGGATATGGCAATGGTATGATGGGTAGGTGGTTCTCTTGTAGCTTAACATACATATTGATTGACTAACATGAGAAAAGGCTACCAAATGATGAATCCGATGGTCATGGCACAGTCAGGATACGGTGGGGGTAATTTTGGGAACATGGGAGTTGGAGGGTATAATGGACAGAACGGAGGAGGCATGGATTGGGATAATGGCTGGGGTGGTCAGAATAATATGGGATACAACCAAGGGATGACTGGTATGCGTAATGGTGGATACTATTCTGCTGCGTCTGCTGCTGGTGGATATAATCACCAATCTCAGGGGAGTCATCAAGTGCCATCACAGCAATATCAAAATCCTCATTTTCAGCGGCAACAAAACTTCCCGAGAGGTGGTGGTTTCGCGGGTGGTGTCGGAAACCGCCCTTACAATTCTTCTGACTCCTCATCGCAGCAACATCTACAGCAACAGCCGCAACAACAAGCCTATGGAGAGAGCGCGTTCCAGCAACAGATACAAGGTATTGAGGATGTCGCTGTGGCAGTCAAGAAGGCGCCCTCTTCCACTGGCGCTGAAACTAAAGGGGAAAAAATCCCTTCTATCGTGTCTGGCGACTCAGATGACATAGATGTTACTACTTCATCTGCTATTATTGCTGATAAAAGAGACGCTGTTGTGCCTACTGAGACCGAATCGACCGTCGTTGCTGGTTTAGGTGAGGACATTGCCGCCGGAACAGATTCAACAGGAATGCATACCAGTATTCCGACCGCACCCATGAGTCAGCCTGATGTAGCGGCATATCCTAATACTCTTCATGATGACTATAGTGGACAGAACTTTCAGAACTTTCATCAGCAGCTCTATATTAATGGTTATCAAAGTCGTGGTGGATACTCTAGGGGAGGATTTAGCGTCGGCGGAAGAGGTGGCTTCAGGGGAAATGGGCACTTTGGAATGAGGGGAGGATATGGTATGGATGGTGCAGTACCGAATGGAATCCCAATGGGAAATGACAAGATCCCACCTCCAGGATTCGGGAAGGGTGTCGAAGGTGCGCCTACTGGGCCAAAAGCAATGCGCGAGGGGAAGCCGAACCGTGGGATTATGCCACGAGCTGGAGGATTTGTTGGAAGGGGTGGATACACTGGTGGTGGTGGTGGTGGGTGTTCATCGTGGTCTCGGAGGTTTGTTCCATCTTTTGTTTGCATTTTCTTCTCTTTGTTTATAATGGCATCTTATTTATTTGTCCAGTCACTCTCCACCTGATCGCAATAACGACCGTACCAGGTCTTACAGCCGCTCAGTATCGATTGAGAGCAGACACCGCTCACGATCTGCACGGAGCAGAGACGACAGCAGAGACTGTAACAGACGCCACAGCAGGAGCGTGAGCCGTGATCGAGACCACAGCCGAAATCGCCGTCACCGCTCAAGGTCTCGCACTAGGCGCTCTCCCACACCCAGCAAAGATAGCGACGGATATCAATCGGAGAGAGGTAGGACGCCAAAACGGGATGGAGAAGACACCGATAAAGTCTCCTCACCTATAAAGACTCCGCAGTCCGCAAAGCTGGCCTCTGTCCCCGAAGACTCACAGCCCCCATCCGGTGCCCCATCCGGGCGCGGCAAACGCTCGCGCGAGGCGTCGGGGAGTAGGGAGCGTGATCAGGATCAGGATCAGGATCAGGAACTTGCCGCATCAAGAGCTACATCACGTTCCAGAAGCCGCTCCGGAGAGAGACGTCATAAGCGCACGAGGCGCCACAGGAGACGAAGCACTTCTCCGGATAGGGAAAAGGATAAGGACAGAAGTAGCCGGCATCACCGCAAATCACACCGCTCTCACCGGAGCTCGAGAAAACACCGCCGCTCGCGATCCCGTACCCCTCGCTCACGCTCCAGGTCTCCAAGACGGGAACTCTCGGATACTGAAGACCGGATAGCAGAGGACGTTGGAGATCGACGCTGCAGCCGTAGAAGCTCGAAGGAGAGACGCCACAAGCGGCGCAGCAGGAAGGAGGAGAGTAGCCGCGATCGCGACCGAGCAAGAGGAGATCGGGAGAGGGGTGACAGGGATAGGGACCGACACCGCTCTCACCGCAGCCATCGGAGCAGCCGCCACGAACGCCATGAACGTCACAGAGACTATGAACGCGATAATAACGACGATATTAATAATGACGACAAGACCACGCCTACCACCAGCAACGAGAGGAAAAATTCTACCGCCGTCGCCACCGCCGTCGCCACCGCCGTCTCGCCGATATCTCCCACCAAGACCAAGAAGCCGGTTATTCCCGGTGCAGGATCTTCATCGAAGCACGAGAGGAAGCTGTCGTATAAGTATGAAGATGAGGGAGACCTAGAGCGCAGAGCGGAGAGGGATAGAGAGGCGGAAAGGTGGGGCATCAAGTAGAAATTGATGTCGGATCCACGAAATATACGTGGAGATTTATGTGTAGTTGCGAATAGAATATGGAGGTTTATTTTATATCTGTTTCTTGTACTTTGTGTTTACTTACTTTCTGAGAGCATGATATGATTACATGGGAAAAATTTAGTGATGGAGAGCGAATTTGTAGTAAGTTTACTTAGTCGTCCTACCTACTACTTGTACTTTTATTTGTGGATAAGGTGGATATATGAATGAATTGAGTCGGCTTGCGATGTTGTCTTGAGCCCAGCCGTCAAATTTGATTGGGTGACTAACCCTAACCGCCATCGACGCACCCATCGGTAGCCGACGAGAAAAATATGATGCTTAGCACTACCGGATAGACACGAGACAACTTACGATATACACTTCTACTTTATATACTGGCACAATTGTTGTGCACATCAAAATCCATCACGGTAACACATCCAAACCTCGCCTATCCCCGCCTCCACACTCCCACCCACCACCACCAAACACTACCAAACACTACCAAACACTACCAAACACCATCATGGCAACATACGGCAACTACCTTGGTACCCCTCCCGCTTCCCTTCCGTCACCCAGTAGCCAACCCTTCACTCACCCCAGGCTACCAGGGCTCAACCCGCACTACAACCGGCGCCAATCCGGCCTCCCACGTCGTCGACCCGCGTCTCACCGCCATCGTGTCCGCCGTCCCCGACATCTTCAACAACCAGAAAATCCTAGACGTAGGCTGTAACAACGGGCACATCGCCGTCGATATCGGTACTCCCCCCGAGGGGGATTCTTTGATCTAAACTAACAAAGCAGCACTCAACTTCACCCCGCAATCCGTAACCGGAATCGATCTTGACCAGGCGCTCGTGGCGAAGGCAAAGAGCCACCTTTCGTTCCGATGGTCGAGGCTGGGGCCAAACGGGGAGATGGATTACTTCCCTGCTAGTGCTGTGGAGAGGAATGGACATGTTCCGTACCCGCCCAGCGAGGGGGGGTTCCCGCGAAATGTGTCGTTTGTGTGTGGGGACTACCTCCAGGGAGAGGAAGAAGAGGAGGAGGGAAAGTATGGGGTTGTGGTCATGTTGAGTGTGCTGAAGTGGATGCATTTGGCAGGTGGTGATGATGGGTTGAGGAGGGTTTTTAGGAAGACGCATCGAGTGCTGGAAACAGGGGGATTGTTTGTGATAGAGCCACAGGGGTGGGAGAGTTATGAGAAGGCGGTGAAAAAGAACCCAGGGTTGAGGGAAAGGAAGGAGGGGTTGGGGATTAGGCCGGAGGGGTTTGGGGAGTGTCTTGAGGAGTTGGGGTTCGTGAGGGTTGTGAGGTTGGAGGGGAAGAGGGAGATTGGGGTTTGGAGGAAGGTGTAGGTATTCATCACTCGATTGACTGTGAATGAAAACAACCCGCTGTGAGAAATCCAGCAGCAAATTGGACCCAAGCGGGCTAAACTCCAAGACTTCAAGGAGCGTAGCTAATGCTGCATGCTGTGTGTTTTGCATATCATAGAGATTGGCCGCTCAGAGACCTCCATCTTCGCGGATTCTGGTGTCACTGCGAATATCTGAGGTGACCGGTCCATCTGTGCCGGCTTTGGAGTTGAGAACTGGAACCGAAGGAATTGGGGATTAAGTAGTCACTGTTTCTTGCCTCCAGTTTCGCCGGCGCTCGCCCTTTCTGGCCGCGCAACGATGTACCTGTTCCATGTCATCTTCTCTCACCGAAATAGTATGGATATGTACCAACACCACCATTTCACCAGGAGTTTCAGGGATGCTGTATCGACAATATTAATTTAACAGCTTGGTTCGCCCCCAGAATCAACTTAACACAGGGAACAGAGACGGTGGTTGGCCGTTGTGTGCGAGCAAGGCTGCACGCGAGTATATACAAGAGCAGTCGAGGTTTGGAGGGGGAAGATCTAGTAGAAGAATCCGAACCCTGCAAAACGAAGTGTAACTAGTTTTGGCACGGTGAAGCCGTTCACCCCGCAAAATGGCCTTGGGTGGATAGCGAGGACGGGCGTTGACGCGCGATCATTAGGTAGCACTCGTTGTTATATCTTCCCCAATGTTGCATATCCGGTGGCAAGAGTGGCCAAGGGTGGCGAAGGCCACGCAATATCCGCCACCACTCTCTTGCATATACTCGGGGCAGGCAATAAAGGTTCGGACACACCTTTTGGGTAATGGATCTTGCTGTGAGAGCAGGGTGTTGACCAGGGAGGAGAGCCTGAGCCTAAAGTCAGTGTACACCTACTATGCTGTTTCTGGTGAAATTCAAACCATGTTTTATTGCCTGCCCCCGAGTATCTTGAGTCTTTCTCCTCTCTTCTCTCTGTATCATGGTCTATACTCTTAATATCGTAACACCCAACTCCGTTTGCAGGAAAAAACAGCTTCGGAGTATCTACGCTACAGTAATCGTACATACTATTGTCGGATTCCTGGTATATGGCATCGTGTGGCTTACTGCTTACTGTGTGAAGGTTGACCGAGTAAGATGAGATGGTTGGGGTTGGACGGTTTCCCAATGGGCGGCGAGGATTACAGATAAGTCTGTTTGTTTTAATCATACTGTATTCATTCTATCTAGAGTATGACAGCACCTTTCTTACCCTCCCCTTCCTCTACCCTTCTTCCTATTTATACTTCAAACATTACAGTATAAGTATTCGGGCGGGCCAGAAACTTTCCAGCTTGTGGCCGACGTCTTGGGACAAGCATAAGCCTATCACACTGGTAAATTGTTCTATTCTCGCTAAAAAAGACATTACAGCCTTGTGAGATTGTGATATCGACTCAGACACTCACCGAACATCTTGGGGGTGGGAGTAATTTCTATTAAGGAGAAGGGCGTGTCTATAAAGACGCTGGTCGAGACTACTTTCATACCTTCATTTGACTACAGCATGTGCTTTTTCTTGCGCCTAATACGAGAAATACAAAGGGGAATCCCCCTAAAATTATGGCATTGGAGAGCATAAAGACCCCTACCAGCCTCTAACTGTCTCACAGGTATGTACGTAGATTACGTGTCTCCCACAGCGCATCTAGACTACAGTGTCTAGAACATGAAAGAGGGAGAGCAAACGTCATCATCTGGGTTTCTGAAAACGCAGTCGCCAACGCCGCTTCCTTTGGTTGGTCTATGGGAGTTTTATGCGAATCTCTTTCCACCTCCAGAACGTTCGGTACGACTGAAAGCTGAACATAAAACTCGGGAAATTACTGATCAAACGGACACATTGCTTGTAACGCTGATAGCTACAAGAGAGATCCCCCGGGGGTTTAAGCGGGTGGTTTCTGGATCTGGCCTCGTCATTCTGATCATAGAGTGCCACTGCCACCTCCAAACTCGTGCCGTTAGTTCTGTAGATGTTATCCCAGTGTCGACCCGGGCGGTGAGTTATCTTCCTGTTTAAATGGCACTTCGTAGTTTCGTTAATAATGTATTTTGGAGACTCATGAGACAGCACTACTAAGTCTGTCTATACGGCCACCATCTGGGAAGAGACCGGTGCAATCTGTCGCTGTGGGCAAGAATAAAAATAGACATGGCTATAGCCCTTTATATTCCCCATCCTACTTCCAAAGTATGGGCGTTGGTAGGGTGTTCTTCCGTAGTCACCTGCATACGGAGACGCCGAAACATGTAATGGGAAGTAATTGCCCCATGGAGTGGCCTTGTTCTAGTCTACGCCTGTGGGGCGAGAAATTCCGTTTGTCTTTGTAGAAGCGAACCATATTGGGTTGATGATCGATGGTATGGCCCATAGAACTGTAGATTAATGTGCTAAATACCAATCAATGATCAGTGGTGCAGGATGGGTTAGAGCACTGTCTCCATCCCACGGTGGCCCGGAAAGCGAATGCTCCCAAAGGATGAACGGCCGTTTTGGGCAAAGGACGCGGTTGATGAGGGGTCGGACCTCGCCTACTCATCACCATGAAGGCAGTGGATCCCGCCGAATATTGAAATGATAACCAATGCAGTAAAAGTATCCGGCCCGCATATGACGGTCTAGACAACTGCTCTTGTCCAAATAATCACATTCGTGTATCAGTGTTCTGGAAAGTGACGACAAAACAGCCCGTTGGGTGTTTCCTTTAATATATATATGGTTGTTTGATCTGAAAGATACTGTACTGGCTGAAACTGAGTATCTGCAGATAGCGAGAACAAAGGGGTCATCCGAAATGGGGTCCACATTAGAAAGTGAGCACCTTCATATTTGGAATGGTCGGTATGGGTTTAGGATAGTTCCTAGCTTTTGTTCGTTTTTTTCGTTCTGGTGTAGTTAGACGTAGGAGAATGTTGGGGGATTCTAATGCGGAAGAGATAGATGAGCTTAAGGAAGCGAATATAATAGATAGAATCTCTAGAATCATGAGGGTAGAGGAGCTCCAGAGCGTTTGGGCGGTGGGAGGGGCATTATTCTAGTCCATGCACATACGAATACGGGTGCTGCCGATTTTGACCCTGGACTGACGCCGACGAAACCACAAAACTGCTCGGATGGACCCACCCCCTCTCCCAATGCTGACTGCAGACGGCGACTAGTAAGGTCAGGATTCATTGCTAACCAAGGTATTGAATTAATGTCATATTTGCACTAATACCATGCAGACTCATTGAGGCCAGATCAAATCCTGCCAGTGATTAAGCTCTGGCCCTGTGTGCCGGCTTGGGGTCGTTGAATGTCTAGCTGTTAGCCCTCAACCCCGAGCCCTAACCAACTATCTTTCGGGCTGAAGCACAACGCGATCATTGGGACATCCATCCCCACAAGTTTTACCGTTAAGTTCAAAACCCCCCCCCGAAACCGACCGAATCCCCCAGAAGGTCTATTACCCGAGGATGGAAGTCGAGCCGGTGACGGCGCCACTCGGGAACTGCAAAACATCTGAGTGGCTGAAACTTACTCGAACTGGTAATTCTTACATAGCCAACCGCCATGTCAAGCCACTCAGAAGTTCCGGCACTTAGTTGCCATGTCCTTAGAGACATTTTGAACTGGACCAGAGACCGATCCTCGTGGAAACGTTGATTGGGAGCCAGAGGAAATTTGAAACGTGTTACGTTTCAGTGGCCCGGAGGAGTTTTTGCAGTTCTTGGTTCCCGGGGTTGTGCGTGTGAGTGGTTGATGGCATCTACCGTTAGATTGGAGCATCAGAAACAATCAGACGGACCGGCTTGTAGATACGGATGAACCTCCGCGTGCAGATCAACTCAAACACCGCCCCCGGCGGCTACAGACAGCGTTTCCAGATTCTTGACAATGTGTGTGCATGTGTTATATCGATGCCAGGCATTCTGTAAGTAAATTTTCCCAACCAAGTAAAGCTCCCGCTCCCGACGAAACACGTACGCGTACCTTGTCTTATGCTTTCTTCTTCTTCCAATAACGTACATGAGACATGTGTTCCCTTCGGCCCGGAGGCTTGTTTATTCCCTGCTGCGGATCTCTGGACGTGGTCCACATGTTACTGTTCCGATGAGGGGTTCCCCGCATCCAGATGATACAAAAAGTTCATCGGTTATTCCCGAACGGTCCTCCTTCCCGACCATTACCGGCCGCCCCCAGAGAACACGCAAACAGATACTGCCACAGTACCAGCGAGCTGATACTCTTCCCACAAGCTGATGTATCTGTACAGTCCACTGCACCCTAGTTACAGTTTAGCACCGCCCGCCGCACCTCCAACCCGCACCCCATCTATCTGCAACCAACACAAAACAATCCCATCTTATCGGAGTTAAAGGTGGAGCTCAAAAACCCATCCATGGCAGATCGATCGAAAGGGAAGAGAAAGAATGTAAGAGAACTCTGGTCCTTCTGGCTCACGAGAGCAAAGTTGCGGCCGAGTGACACAGGGCAGTATCCCTATCGCGGATCACTTTCAAACTTTTACACTTCGGATAACTTTTCTTTTTAGCAATCTGTTAGAATGAACCCGAAGAGAAACCCTACCCGACAGCACCACATATACTCTTATTTATTTATTCTTCACAGTATGTACTCCTCTAGTAGCCATACGGATGTACTCCTAGATAGGTGACGACTATAACCAATCCAAGCTCTTCCGTTCAGATTCCGTTGATTATTTGTATACATACTAAGTAGCGTATTAGCATAGCCACATGAACATTAACAACCAAGCAGATAAGCAGGTAAGCGATTGTAAGTACAAGAGCTACAATAAGCAGACAGCCGGCTCACATGTACCATTGGCAATTAGAATGCAATAGTTAGCAAATCAACCAATAATTTGATCCACATCCGCCCAGAAGATTTGGTAAAAATCTTTGTACACATCCTATTTCATCTCGCAGACATCAATCTCGATCGTGAAACCCCCAAGGAAAACCCCCGAAATCGTGCCTGGAGGATTCTATTCCTCATAATCCAACCCCCATCCGAATAGATACCCAAAGTACCAAGAAAAGAGGGAAAAAAAGATTATCCATATCCATATCCAGAACAGTTGAATGCCGAAGGAGAAACCCAGTTGAAGCCACCCGAAGAAATAAAAATCCTCACACTATAACATACACAATGATACGAATCCGCACCGCCCTCGGGTTCTGTTACGTCGACGGGCTTTGACAACTTTACTTGACGAACGCACCGATGCATAGAAAGACGTCCGACCAAACTTAATCAAGTTTTCCGTCTCCGCTTCGCATTTGCTGTGCCACTAGAGTTATTCTCTTCATCACCACTCCCTTCTTCCTTCCCACTGCCCTTCGCCTGGCCCACTGCTTTTTCATTCCCTTTTTTCACCGAAATCGCACACCCTTGCCGCTTAAGCACTTTCGTCAAAGCCGTACTCGGCCTCATTCCAGGAAAGTCTTTGGCCGTGTATACCGTGAACACGTCACTCAAGGCCTCAGTAATAATGGGCGTATAGCCTTCCGGTTGCAGGTCGCTTGGTCTGAGCCTCATTAGAACAAATCGTAACCGGTATTTGCCATGTGTACGACATGACAAGTCCGGAAAACAAAAGAAGCAGCCCTCCGTGCCCTCCTCGTCCTGACCAACAAATGGTGAAGATACCAACGTTCCCATCAGACGACGGGTAAGGCGCTTATCAGCGCCTGTCAATGCGGTCTCGTCGGAGTTGCCGTCAACACTCCACAGAGTGCAGTGCACAACATTGAACGGATAACGTATCTCGGTAGGGTCTGAATTTTCCACAATAAGTTGAACTATTGGAGGCGGGTCAATAACTCGTCGATCTCGCTCCCCAAATCCACATGCTCTGGCTGCCACTGGTTGCTGTCGCACTTGAATATGGTAACGCTCGCACTCACTGGCAAATCCTCTTAGTTATGAGGCACGCCAACAAGCGCAGGAAGGGTGTTCTACCTGCGATTTTGTAGTGGTTCGCAATGACTACTGCAGCTCTCCTCTGCGGTTGCCGCAGACGGAAATCCCGAAGAATAGTTGGGTCCATGAATGGCCTTTTCCTGCTGTTGGTAAACGTCTTCTGGTGGCGAAATCCTTGGCCCAGCAAACGGAGGCGATGGAACCATGGTGCTCAAGCTCGACCTATAAAAGTGAATATAACGTTAGATTACTTCACTGAATGCGTCCTTTTCATGCGGAACTCAAAATGAAAGAATAATACTTTCTGCGGTCATTAGGCCTCTGATTGAAGCGCGGGTCGTAACCAGAGTCGTATGGAGGTGTAGTATATTGGGGGAACGTAGGCTGCGAGGACAATAGTCGGCAAGATGTAGACGTCTCGCGGCCATCAGCGCGCAGCTGCGATGGAGGCTGCTGATGAGATACGGAAACGGATGAGAGTTGGGGGGGTACATGATGTTGCTGTGGGAGGTGACTTGGTTGCTGCCGAGCGGTATGCTGCCGCGGTAATAATCCCGCTGCAGCGTTGCCAGGGCTAGCGATCGCGAGCGGTGCAAGGTGGTGGCCGGAAAAACTGGGTGGGATTGTAGCTGGTGGGTTCCCAAATTGTATAGGCGGCGGGGGTAGTTGGTGAAGCGGGAATGCAGTGGTGGAATGAATAGGATGGGGGGACTCAGCCATGGTGGCAGATGGCGACACCAAGGTGTTCCGGGGGTAGATTGGTTGAAGAGGGGGTCCTGGCGACATCATTCAGGCTCATTCGCAACTCCAAAAGTGTGCCAGCGCGTATAATGTTGGTCGATAAATTTGGCGCGATAGAAAATCAAGAATTCAGAATCCTTTAATGGTAAATCGTCAGTTCCAACGCCACAACGCGCGCACTTGTCTGTCGCGGAGCCTTCCGAGTCGCGGAGCAGAGGAGCAGCCTAAAATACTCGGCAACGATCCTAGGACAGGTAGTCAGGTAGCAGTTTTTCCGTCCGCCGAATGTCGCGCGTCACGCTTGTCTGTCACTAATATCTCTAACGGCTAGCTTCTTCGTCCAGTTTCTCTCAGACTGGCAATTACGAACTTTTCGATATGAGGAGTGCTCAGGGCAGAAAGCAGGAAGTAAAAGCCTGGTCAACGATGCAATTAAAGAGAGAGAGAAGTACTGGATGAAACTGTTGTGTGCACCCTAATATCGTGCCGAACCTGTCGATTATGTAGCTATGTGATTTATCCACAATTGACTGTAGGACCAAAGAACGCGTTAAAGACGTAAAGACACACCAAATGCTATAGCACTGTATATATCGATGAGTGGAAGAGTAGGTGAATAGCGAACAGTGAACCAGGAAAAAGGTGAGAATAGGGCCGTCAGATAAGCCAAACACAACTAACGATGGGTAAGAAACAAATTGAAGTAGTTGGAGAGATATAGTGTGGTGATATCACGATATCGGTGTATCGGCGTAAGATACGGCCAGGGCTACAGGCGGAGCGGGAAGATGTGAATTAATAGGCCAGGAGAAAAGTAGAAGCGAGGGAGAAGAAGAAGAAGAAGAAGGAACGAACGGATGAAAGGAATAAGGTCAAGAAGAGATGGAAGCTGTGGGGGGGGATGTCGAGGGCGAGGCGGTGGGGGATCAAGGAAGGGCTAGAACGGAGAGGGCACCGTTGTCGTCTACTCTTGAACCTCACTCACCGCACAATAAATAAAAGAAATATAAAATAAAGATCTTATTAAGTACTCAGAAGCTCCTACCTAAGGTTGTTGGGTTACCCTGGGATTAATTATCAATTAATGATACTAAGTTAGTTTAAATAGTCTAGGAAATGAAGATATTAGAGTTGCAATACTTTTACTTTGATGTTAGGCATCTACAATTTGCAAAGTGTTCAATATGCTCACTCTCATTCAGAAAGAGCTCCCAGTTGAGAAATATATCTTATCCTCTTATCCTAAACTTCACAAGACATATTGCAAAGGGATGCAAGTCGCCTCATACTTGTCCCGCTAGAAGCTGCTGCACGAGTTGGGCGGGCTTGCTGAACCCCCTCCCCTGCATTTCACCCAACAGTCCCTCTGATTTCACCAACTTTGTTGATCAATAGCAACCGATGCAGTCCCACGCAACTGCACCTTTGGGATATCAATCGAGAGCACGCGGACAACCGTTTATTCTCCCGGACCTAATCAAGCATGGGTGGGGAAGCAGCAATGTCGGGAAATTTCATATAACTATTGACCAACCTACGCACACAGAGTATACAGTGCTATAACTTGCTGCAAGACAATAAAACACCTTTTAAGTACCTTGGTAACTATTCACGGACGAAACGATTACAGTTTCTCATAATACGCAGGATGGGAGAGAGAGAATTACCCATCAATACACATTACGAGGCTTCAATGGAGCTATGATACCCCAGCAGATGATTTCAGTACTTCCACTGCATGCAACATCTTCGAGATGGTTAGCTCACTCGTTATCCGCTGCTTCATATCTAGGGGACGATTGCGGGGTTGACGTCTGCAAAAACCGGGGACAGCACCTGGCTGTACATCTACTATCCCACACCCCTGATACTATCGTTCGGTTCCTCGATGCGTCACGACGAATCAACACAGGCGGTGGTGCCGTTCGATCTTCCGGGTTAATGTCCTAAACGCGGGTTGGGGGGTAATCATTTCGCTCTGGAGGGCGGGCGCCCTTAGCTCCATGCATGGATAGAATATTTTGTACAGCCCCAAGATCTCCCCAGAAGCATCGAGCTGCGTACTGCGTATATTACCCTCAGTAGAAGAACCGGGCGAGAGTTTCGGAGTTTCAATGGCCTGCATGTGTGCGCCCTCTCTGCTAATAAACAAGTTATAACCAAAGTATTACAGACTATTTGTGAGTGCTCTTGCAGCTGCAACCCCGCAAAGAAGCCCATTTTTAGCAGCTACATACTGCCACAAGAAAATCATACTATCGAGTCCAAGGAGGACATGCATGCACCCGTACCGGGGTTTTCCCCACAATGCCCCCAATAATTAAGCATAAGATATGTCATGCGATCACCTATGTCGGGGCTTCAGAGCAGTTTTCCGAGTTGCGGAAGAGGCCATCATTCCCTCTATAGAATGGCTATCTACTGCAAGGCAATTGATCGCATACGTATGTACTTGAGCCCATCGTGCTGTACTCCCCCACATCCCCTCCGTCAGATCTACCTCTCAACCAGGCTTCAAGAGTGTACCTTGCAGTCTTTGGTCTAGGAGGAAATTAAGAAGATACCAGCCTGCGGAAACAATATGCCGGTCCAAACAATTTCCTGGTTTTATGGTACTACTCAGAGCTGAATATTGGTCGCCATTCCACAAAAAACCCTCACCGGTGAGTAAAACCCCCACCAACCTATCTCGGTTCCATACAGAAATCGATCAAGGCAAGATTCTGTTTGTCCAGCAGCAGCATGGCATGAAACAAAGGCAATAGCAATTCATGTCGTGAGTGGCCGCCTTACATCACGCCTTGGCACTCCGTGCTTCCGAAGCTATAAGAGTTATACTATGGACATTATTTTTATGTTCACACTCTCGAATTTCTGCCTTTTGTACATTTCTAGGTAAATTGGCGAGAGACTAGTCCCAAATTACACATTTCCCAGCCTCCCATAAAACTGCAATTTGACCTGATCAGCGAGTCGGAGAACCGGCCCTATGTTCCGCTGGTGGACTTTGCTTTTTGGATTGTGGGGTAATTAAGTGACTGCGGTATGTACATTGCTGTAGGCTCACTTTTCGGCCTAACGGTGCCCGCCGACAGCTGCTTGATACGAGAATCTCTAAAGTATCCACAGGAGTTCCGCGGAGTGTGTATGTACATGCGGTGTTTCCTGCAACACCGATTCGACATTTGAGACGAATGGTAAAATCTGTAGCTGCGTCATCGTTTTTAGGCCGAGTAACACAGCTTGCCCAGCCGTTTGGCCTCAGGTGCAGAAGTATTCTGTCAAGTATCTTATTAGTTTATCTCGGCATTTGTTAGTTTGCTGTTTATAAGTATCTTTGCAAATGCAGTTGTGTGTTATCTAAGACCATTGGATGCAGTTATCCGGCATGTATATATCCCATATATGTATAGCTGCCCTACATAGGACTATGCGTATGCATTTAACACCGTCACAGCATTGAGTAACACATCACAAAACCCTCTGGGAGAAAATTTGGTAGAGAAGCTAATCGGAAGATCGGGTTATGACCTGTTTGGGTAAAGGTATGGGTTAATTCGTCTCGTTCCGATTATCGTGTATGTCCGGCTGTAGGTTGTCGAGCTGTATTCAAACCCTAGCCCACTAGTTACTCAGGTAAAGTCTCAGAATTGCTCCAATGGATAACCTCGGTCCTGGGTATGACATATACGATCTGCCCACGAACCCACAAAAGCCGTCCATAGAATAAACAGCGCATATGAGCAGCTTTTATCTCTCGCAACACGTTGTCGCTATAGCCGCATCCCAAGAAGGTTAAGGCCGACGAAGTTTTTTTCTAAAACAACAGATTTCATCGTTCCAGAGACCATTTCTGCAAGGTAAAAATCTCACTCAGGTACCCAGCTAGAAGATCAAATAGATGCTCGGGTGATCTCATCGGACAATTTACCCTGGAAATCGGGCGGGACTAATCGGAACAAACGGACAGGGTCTCTCGGTTCGTTCCGAGGGCATTTAGGCGTTGGGTGGTGGGGTTCTCAGGTGGGTTTTCTTGCACCAAAGGAAACCGCTGAGTACTTTATTTACTAGAGAGTTTGCGCCATATATGGGGCCAGCTCCAGAATTCCTGGCTCCAAAGATTCCACAGATCCAAGCAATCTTAAAGAACCGCACCAGGAATCTACGGGGGCCAAGTAGGTTACCTTCAATTCTGCAGTTGGTTGCTGTATTATGGAATTTCTCAATCCCTAAAGTTAGGAACTTTGGAGCTGGTCAGACTCTCTACTTTATGTTTGAGCTGAACTGTACCTAGGTTGCTGCTAAAAGGTGCCGGAATCGGACGCTGAGTGGGTTATCTTCAGTTTCCTTTTCAGCATCAATACTGTACCAGAACGGCCCCCATACCTCCCCGAACCCTTTTTGATAGCGTTCTTTTGGCACTTGCCGTTGGCGATTGGTACTTCGCCATTAACAGGGTGGCGAAATCCTGGCGGCTGGCCATGAGCATTTTGTCACAATTTTTCCCAGGTACCATTACCCTGTTATATAGTTTTAACATCCCAAGCTTGCAAAATAAGTATCACCAAAAGGAAGAATTTCTATAATGCTGAGAATTTACGATTTCGATTTCCTCACTGTTGGGCATACTGCCACTGATTTTGGTAGTTAAGTTAGTTAATACATTGTGGCCGTTGGAGCCGCACATTCAAATTCATCCTGGTCGGTACTTCTACGGCTGCGTTTGCTTTTTGTTGTATCTTCTCGTCATTTCAAAGGTAAGGCGCTGTGCTGGAGTTATGGCGAAATAACAGGGCCACTGGTTCCTTCTGTAGCTTATGCACGTTAGTTAGTGCTGCGCCTTATTACTGAGTAGTGCGGTGTTCACTAATTTTTTGTATGTCGACGTCGTCTTTTCTAACCCCGGCCAAAGTATCAAGATCTTTTCGAGAGGACCGTCCAAAAGGGCCTTGTCTGCACTCTCTCCATCTTGATTTGGTAGTATTTATCGAAGAATGGGTTGATTTTGCAACAGCCATACGGTTGGGTCCTGGCACATTGGGTAGATGGCAAATAGCTGTGTTCATGGTACAAACAAGCCCCCGCTTCAGCAGTGCGTTTTTGTCATCCTCGAGGGTCGACATGTGACTCCAGAGTACCCGGATCCTCCAGCTTTCTACTCTATTTGTCGATAAGTAGGCCTAGGTATGATGGGGGGGAGGTGACGATTCCGTGAAACAGGCGTGTGATCCTCCATTAGATGGATATCCTGAAGCGAGTAATTAATCTACGGTTGCCATAGGCGTAAACTGCCGCAGAAAAGGGTTGTCTTCTCCAGAGTACTAAAGTGTGGTCGATGAAGGCGTCTCGGCCGATGGTGACCGTCAACCGGCATATCAAGAGTATCTAAGAAAGTTGGGTTCAGTTAGTATTATTTACCGCGTAAAGACCTCAGTAACCTTTGAGACTGGCTGTGGTTCCATGCAAAGAGTAGCTACGAAGTGTAATAGACACGATGCTCCTAGCCTTGTAGAAGTGAGATGAGAAGAGGAGTGATGGGACAGGATAACTAAGATTAATCGAACTTCTACACTATTCTTCACCATTCTACTTTTTATATATACCTGCTCGGACTTTCGGACAAAAGAAAAAAGCGAGATGCAAAAAACCCTAACCCGGTCCTAGCAATATCGTCACCGTTAATAGCTCTTGGCGCAGTCTTAACCTAACATGTCGAAAGACAAGAATTGCCCGTATACGTATAAGTTGTCTACCGGTGTGACGAGGCGAAATAGTCCGAGGACTGCACGCCGCTCTATGATCACTCCGCCTCCATTTTCTTTAATAGCAGACACCCCAGGGTGTGGGGATCAGGCTAAGCGCCAGCTTGTAAGAGGCTGTTTGACAGACTATAAGGATCGAAAGGAACCTGGTTTTATTAATCACAGGAAGTATTGAAAAGTAGAGCTGTACTATATTTGTATTCGCCCGGGTGCTGACTTGTGGAAAGAAACTTCCGCATAAATATTTTGCTTCTTCTAGGTATAAGGCCACGGGCAGCATGCATTGTCTAATGCACTCTAACGGTGATATCGATATATATCACCATGCAACAGACAAAACTGAAACACGTCCAAACCGGAAAAAATTGTGCTGACACGGCGACTCTACAAAATACTATTATACCCTGTCTTCAACTTCTTCATGCCCTTTTTTAGCATTAAGAGTGATATCGTCTGGCGGAAGTATTATAGTGAACATGGTATAGTTTTAGTCCGTGCGTTTGCTGGAGTGTGCTGTATATAGGTTGGGGAATGATCACTTTGATGCATAATCGGTTCCTCGAATGAGGTGGCTGTTGTTTGACTTTCGAGGCCGAATTACTGAGGAGACAGTTTGATTGGAAGGTTCCACAAACACCCACATTTGAGAGCCAGTACTCTCTCTAAGCCACGACAAGATAGGCCTGTGGGTATCTATCTACTCCCCGTATTCTAGGCCGAACGGGTGGGGGCTGTCAGCTGTATTGGTCGCATGTTTTACCAACTTCTATGTATGACGACCCCGCCATTTTTCCAAAACTCTACCTAGATACAAGACCCGGTAAATTTCTACAGATCCACGGTACCGGCACAGCTAAGAGCTAACTAAGGATTTCAAAGAAAAAAGGGCCTTCTATTCTATCGCTAAGAGAAGGAGCGATTTATTGACAGAAATATCATTTTCTTGACAGGCTTCACCTTGAATCCATGTTCCCTGCTGTATGCAAAGAATCTGGTCGTGCATATGTATCGAGAGCAATCCATGCAAAAAGGGAGGTGATCTTTTTTGGTATCCCGGATACTGGAAAAAGATCTGTCCACCCACCACATCGTATTTTGCAACTGCCGTGGCTATGGGTTAATGAAGTTGACGTTAGGTCTCATGGAAGGGCATATGTCGGCAAATTATCCTCTATTCGTCTGATGTAGAAAGCAAAGAACCCACGTACATAGACATTGATGGTTTTGTTGGAAGATACAACCACCGAGCTTCTTTCAAAGGCTATATCCTTTCAACCTGACAAGGCTCCCAATAACCCAGTCGTTGATACAACTATGCTAAGTACCTACTGGCCGATGTATACATCATGTATAGGACCATAGCATGTCTACCTATCTAGGCTACGTGCACTCTTCACTATTGGTAACTATCTGCTTCATTTGCGGCACTTTACGGCCCGGTCATGATGTGCATGCGCGCGTACACACACAATTCTAATGCACTTACAGGGATAGCAGGGTAAATTCTATGAGTACTCTGCGCGGCAAATAAATCCAAAGAGGCATGTTGGCAAAATAAATGGGGTTTGGTATGAGTGATCGTAGGTGGTTGGGAGCCATCGCGATCCCGTTCATTTCATGACACAGACCCCAATCAATATGATCACAGGATTGGAGTAGATGCAGGCGAGAGAGACGCTGTGGAAAGGGACTTTTCCTGAGAATTTGCAAACTGAAGTCTGCTTACCAACTACAAACTCTCAACCCCACCCTATCACGCAGTATCGTGCAAACAAAGCAAATCAGTCATTGAATTGGCTATTGTGATGAGCACTATATAGCTGTAGAACCAGGATAAGAGGAGATGGCAGTAAGGGAAAAAGCGTAGTACTTCAACCAGAATACGCAGATTTAGCTGAGTTTCTTAATGTCAACTCTGTGGGTTAGATTCATCCTCCGCACTTTAGCTAACTCTTAAATAAGCACCTGTTGCTGTTACTCGAAGGCTTTAATGTAAGAAAGCTCAAGAAGCTGTAAAGCTTATCCACTAGCCAATATTGAAAACACGCTTGCTGCTGCCCTCCGTTGTCTGCTGCCATATCACCTAGAAGATTTTCCAGTTGCAAGATTTGGAAGATTCACCTCCTCTGATAAGGTAAGCTTTTCAGTATAAAAGTAATAACCTGTAGTAACTCCTGTTGTAAATACCGGGACCAGTGAGAATGTTGTTATGGACTCTACATACACCCGACATCACTTGATTTGGGTCTCACGCGCAAAACTGACACTAGCGTGGTACAACTATTAGTATCTTCAGAGTATCAACTTATTGAGAGCCAGGATGCCATATCTCAACCAGCCGATCTCCAACAGACTAACGATTTGAAGCTACGCATCTTCGTGATTTCGAAGTCAGTGATCAATATTCTGGTACCCCGAGGACCCATCTAGTTGAACATTATATCGGTCTGAATGGTTTCATCTGATCGCCACAGCCCTTTCTTTACACCAAATGCTATAATCGAAGGGATACGGGGGTCGTCCAAGATGTTAATGTTTAGGCCGGAGTTTAGAAATTCTGTTACACTGCTCTTCCTAGCGCGCACAGATATATTACTGCCCTACCGCTACCTAAATTACAGAAATGCTGTCGAAAGTTCGTCCACTATCATCAAAATGGCGGTACCAAGGCTAGACTTTCGATGTGCGAGTGGTATCCAGGAGCGGTGTTGTTCCCGCGTCCGTTATGACAGGCTTTGTTTCGGCCGATCGCCTCGAAAGGCCCGAACCGAGATCGAGATGGGCACTGACCTGGTTTTTGAGTCAATTAAAGTTTTCGGTCTCTCTGAACCCTGACCCTGGTTCACGCGCCAGATATTACAGGGTTAGGGATTTGGTACCAGTGACTAATATTGAAATCGGATGATGTTCCTAGCAACTTTGTCGTCCCTTTCAACGTCCATTGAATGGAAAAACGTATGTACTCACCATACGCTAGATACAATATTTCGTACGTATATATAGCTTCGGTAGATATATGACTCGTACGTGGTGTTGGCCGAGTCCGTTATGATCAAATAACCGCCGCGCGCAAAAGTACGAAGATGACAATGCAGTTCCGGACTCGTTACCAAGGTATTTAATCTTCCCCAGGCGACTGTTGAATAAACAGATCCTCCATGTCCGTAGGTATCAGTAACCAACTGACATTGGTCTGTTTGTAGATGTAGAAGCCGTGATATTAATATGTCAGCCACGGAGACAGTGGAACAATTTCTAGCCCTCGAGATGGCGCGCGCCTGATTTCGGCTGGACATGGGTGGCGGAAAGGTCTCCGAAAGAAGTGGATTTGTCTGAATGCATTCAGGGACGGGGAAGCATCTCGAGAGCCCGATTGAGAAGGGTGGCATCGAAAGATGTCAGGGCTCCGGGTTTTCATCGTTCTACAATTCTGGACCAGGTGTGGGATAGCATGTATGTAACTAGGCCGGACCATATGGTTTCCTATTCATCTGGGGGAAAGCTGTATCTCCCTCTGGGTAACGTTAGATATTTATTATAGGAACTGAGTTGTCAATACGCAAGTTCACAGACTCTTGGTATTTGGCTGTACTTTCGGTCCTCCCAGAAAATCATGGCTATAGTTGGAAGTAGCATCACATTATACACGCGCGACGGATTTTCCACACACCCGGTTCACTTAGAGCAAACTTACTACAACTTTCAGCCTTACGGACTCATTAACATGAGCCTCTCCAATCACAAGTCAGCACTCGAAGCTCTCCGATTTACCTATGTTGAAATGTATTGATTGCTAGAAGCTTGTATTCTTAAGTACAGGTACATTTCAACAGGTTATGAGCCCGGTTATCGCTACTATCTAAATTCTCATAACCTGTTGAAATGTACTGATTGCTAGAAGCTTGTATTCTTAAGTACAGGTACATTCGTGCTCTTATATATACGGTATTCGGAGTATGTCTTGTACGCATGCATGCGCACTCAGCTGGCATCTCCAGCTGAGTCTGGCATCTCCAGCTGTGTCTGGAATGACCATCATCTTAGAGAGATTATGCATCAGCCCAACTGAAGCCATACGTCAGGGAGATAAACCATATATGCAACAACCTATGTGAATATCCGAGCCCAGTAGCAAGGGTGGCAAAGGATAGCACCGGCATACCCGAAGATATACCCGAAGATTCTCTGTATATATGCTGGGTCTTTCTCATTCTCTCTTCTCTCTCTATACCATAGTCTAGCACACGGTTTCTCCTCTATATCGCAACAACCTAGTTGCATAAACATTTATACTTGCATTTGCACTTCTGACGCATGAATGATGCACTTGTTGTAGGGCACTCTATTAAGTAGTACTAGAAAATGCACTTTAAGACTGGGCTGGAATTAAACCTAAAACCCAGACTGGGTAATAATGATCATAAACGTATCTCAATTAATTTTAGTTGAGTCTTATCATTACTAGAGTAACATTTTCTGGTACTAATCCCTTGCGACGAGTACTCAGTCCCAGCGCTACCTTCATATCTCTCTTATCATTTTTACCTACTAATATGGGCACACTACTCCTCCCATATGAAACTCACATGATCCTTTCTGGCTGTCCTAAGTGAACAAATATCAAAGGTGCATTTCCTCACGCAAGTCTCGCAACAGTACACACTGGTATGGGGTCAAGTGCAAAACTGTACTAAACCGCGTAATACCAACTGTTTGAGTCCTCAAACTGTACCAGACCTATATACTGGTATACTAAACTGGTTTGTACTAGTAAACTGCCAGTTTAAAAACTGCTAGTACAAACTAGTATAACTAAAAAGCCGTCAGTAAAAACGAGCACTAATAAGAACAGCCATCTATACGCAGGCGTGGTACATCATTTGCTACACACTAGTAAGTATCACCGAGTAATTATGCTATTCTCACATGCGACGCCGCTGCATTTCTAGGCCAGCATACTGAGGCCAGTAAGTGAAGTGCAGCTGCACCCATACCAACAGTATTATCCAGTATACCAGTATAATTTTCCATCTGTACTGCAGTTTATAATGCTCCAAATGTACCAGCAATTTCTCAAACTGCACCAACAAACTGTTTGCCAGTACTGGTATTTGTTGGTATACTGGTACATACCGGCATACTGTTGCAAGGCTTGTCCTCACGTATGTCCTGTAGTTGTACATGCTATATATAGTTGTAAATATGGCTTGAATACGAGAATGTGATACTAATTAGATAACAAAATCACCCTTAGAGATAGACCTAGAGTACTAATACTGCGGCATTGCGAAGCCTCCAACTAGCTATTCTCCGGTGAGTGAGGTGCATGAGTGAGTATAATGTCGTTCAAGCAGTCTCACAAGCGGACAAGCAGGCCAGCTGGTAATGATTACAGAAGCCTGTGAGCGTTGTCAATGCCACCAAACCCTAGCATTATCTATGAATAACCGTACACAATGGCAGTATCCACGGAGACAGATGCTAGTGAATGGCTGGTGCATGAGCGATTTCAGCCTCTGTTGACAACATTTGGGCCCAGATAAGAGCACCGTTTTTAAAGAATACCCGGCAGGATTAGCGGTATATCGTTGGGCCAGTGGTCCCTCCAAGGAAGCCCAGTATTCAATGTATAGAGCTGTGATGTGGTGTGCAATGTGGAACACCCAGAATTTTAGTCCTCTTTCTTCTTTCGACTTCCAGAAGCCTCTTTGCGAAGGAGCTTCTTTTGTAGACGATCTCAGGGGGTGGTTCCGTAAGAAGAGACTAGACCACAACCGCGGGAGGGAGGATCCGAAAACCCCGAACTAGCATTCAACTTGTAGCCGTTTACTAGGAGACAGGATGACAGAACTGCTTGTACCTAGGCAGGTGTGGACTCGTCTGAGCCCCAGATTGAGTTTTGGTAGGTAGCCGTGACAATGTACTTTGACAACCATATTCTCGTCTTTTTCATTTAATCCGTGTGAGCGTTGAAATAACCATCTTTCGCTGAGCTGCACTGTACAGATTTTCGTTTCCAGCCCAAATTATGATGTAAATTGCGATACTGACAGCAGTTGAATTTGTCCTTGGGCTACATAAAAATATCATCAAACCAATGCAACAAGCATCCAAGCACCGCCTAGGCCTTCTTCGTTTGAATTCTTATTGTATGTGTTAATGTTGTATTCCATGTATGAAAAGTTCTACCGTCTGCGGTATGTGTGTGTACCTTTCATGTAGTAGTTCAACCAAACGGTTGTCAACGATGGCGGGCGCCGTGGCGTCAACAACACCAGAGTTGTTCCCGCGAATTTCCGGTGAGCCTCTAGAAGCCAGTTTGGAGCCTTTTGAGCGGACCCCATTTTTGAGAGCGGTGGTCCCGAATCGCCGGTGTGGGGCAGCGGTGTTCTATATCTCCGAGAAGATCCTAAATCTCTGATTCGTGATCTCAAACGTTGCTTCAAGCCGATGGGGCTGAAAACAGCCAAGAGAATAAAGCAAGTAAGGGAAAAATCAGCAATTCACAGACCCACAAAAGCGGCTTGGCCGGCCATATTTGGGAATCATTTGGAAGGCCACCCTTGGTAAATATGTATATACCCGGCCCGGCCTGTTTGGAACAGCACTGCACTGAAAAAAACCCAGTTGGTCCGTAGATATCTGTAGCCGGTCATAGACCAGTCCGGCCTGACCGCGATTCTGAGGTCGCCTTAAAACAGGCTCGTTTAAGACTGGTTGATGCACAGTTAGCTAGCCATTCTAGCTACCTAGAAACCTGGCAGCGAATGAAATGAAGTAAGAGATTGATACAGCCTTTCTGGCGATAACAAAAGCGGGGTTTGGACTGTTGGGTTGCAAAAACGGCGTGATGTTGCAGTCTCATGCTCAGATGACGGACGAGTTGGAAATACTTCCAAGCCGGATCCCGCGAGAACTACTCCAACCGAGTACTTTCCATAAAGTCTGGAGCATTTCTAGATTTTAGTTTCCGGAGTTATCCTGAAGGTAGCCGTAACCCATAAAGTTTTTTGTTAGATACCACCGTTCGAGTGAATCTTAGTGCAATACTAGGTCGTTAGGGCGCGGTATTTCCCACTACCACATTTCCACAACTGTATCACCGTTGGAATCAGTGCCTTCTGTGGTTATTGGTGGATTTTGGAGTGTACTGGGAAGAAACCAGGCTCCTAGAGGATTCACTAGCGCTGCATACATAGGCAAAATTAAGTGAGCATCCTTTCGATTACTAGTTGCGAACCCAGGGAGATTTAAAGTTGAAGAATCCGCTGGACAAGAAATCATACTCTACTCTAAATAGAGGAAAGTTCTCATTAACGATGATTAACCTCTTTAAGACTAAGTCCTAATCCTAGATCTGATTTCAGGAACAAAGCACATAGCTCGGAATTAGTGCCCGGGGGGCCCAAACGATTAGGCATAGCAACGCGGTGTGTGAAATAGTTAACGTGTTGGTAATATGATAATTGCAGCGATGGAAAAGAGACATATGTAATGATCGAGAGGGCTGGGGCTGCTATAAACCCATTTAATAAAAGAGACGTGGCTAATGACACCGAAAGACATGGTACGTCCGGTCCAATTTTGAATAGAGCCCTTTGTATTGTGTATTCACGAGGATTACACATAAAGGAGAATCGATACCAGATGGATGAGGAGGAATGGGATGACTGCTAAAAAGTCGCAGTATGGACGGGACGGAAAGTTGCTATTTAGCGGTACCGACACCCGAAGTGAGGATACTTTCGCTACCTGTTCATTGGATGGTGACTACCGTAGGTAGTTCGATTGAATTCTATCTGGTAAAACAGGTTAATGAGATTGACTCTGCGATGCTAGACCAGATCTAAGTAAGGCCGATAGTTCGCACTTGCGCACTAACGCCTGCCAAAACTCGCATCCCAAAAATTCCATCTGAACGTTCATCTAGCAAAGCTTCATTCAGATGACTACTTTCCATTGGCCCATTCTACGTCGTATATCCCCGCCTGTCGGTCGCAAATGGATATTCAGCGGGGATCTCCCATTAACCCCGCTCCCCGCAACCGGCAACCTCTAACCGCCGCCATGAACTCCGGCCCCACCCGCAACCGGCACCACTTCTACTAACTCGCCAGCCTTTCGCTTTCAACGAAGTGAGTACGATGCTTCACAGGTGGTACGCCTTCCCGTTGGTAGTGCGCATACGCGTATTTCCGGGTAGCGAAGGAGAAACGGTGCAGTGAACACGTTATACAGTGCTCCGAGGTAAGATGGATCGGGAGCCCCACAGCGCAGACCGACAGGAGAATGGCACGCGCTATTTAAGTAGGTAATGTTAAACGTAGACTAGTCTCACAACCAGTACTTCAGCCCCTCACACATCGGTACGCTAAATTTGCGTGCACTATCGCCCTACATATATTCTTTCTTATATTTTGGCTGCCTCGTTAATCGGTGAGACAACTAAACATCCTCCTTTACAACCACTTGTGAGCGCAATATTGCTTTCGTCCTCTCTTTATATACGACGGTGGTGAATCTGCAGCGAAATCCCCGGGTCCTGACAAGTACTGGTATCCATGCAGTATTACGATATGAACATCCTGGCCGTCTACTTGAGTCTCCACTTGTAACGCCCGCGGTCTGACTGAGCAATCTCCTGCTCGATCACGATAAACCGATTGGTCTTTATCAATCGTGAGTCTGCATGGCGTTACGGAGGACTCCCTTTTTGAACCATTTATGTATTCCAAATACTTAATACGATGTGCATGTGTCAATATGCCGAGATGATAAATAAGTAAGCAGATGCTGTCAACTAATAATGCGGAAATCTCCGGTAGTCCTCCTGAGCGCTTTTGACTGGAGCTTGACTGGAGCGAATACACGAACCTGGACCCCAAGTCTGAAATTCCGTACTTACTACCCGGTTTGCATTGATTGCCAATGATCAGAGGCACCCCACTTTTAGTCGAACTTTGTCACGTTGTCGGCTATTGGTCTTTTTGTATGCTGGTTCATATTGCTGTTGGGACAGATTTTTGATTCTATATGGATGCGGCAAAGTCCTGCAAAAAAGGGGAGGTTGCACCCTCTATAGCTATTAAACCGCTTCTGGTGTTTTTAGCTGTAACCATTGTGCTGTCTTGGCCATGTCCGAGAGCTGTAGAGTACATAGTTTAACCTCCTATAAAGGCAAGGTACACCCTTCAAACCCCGGTTTGGTCTGGCTGACCACCCCCGACCATACGCATGTCACGCCTTGCAGGTAAACCTCGCAAACCTCGTTCACAACCGGGTTTCGCTCCATCTCTGGAAGCAAGCATGGAATTCCGTAACGTCGATGATCATTGGCGCGTGACACGATCTCTATCTGGATATGTATAGCAGTTGTAGATGTACAAAGTGGTTGCACCACCATCTTTCGAGCTATCACGGCATATCTAGCTATCCGTGTAATGCAGTAGCGGCCCCAGAGGCTGGGCATGAAGCTAGGTATGGGTGGGTGATAAAACAAGGACCAACCCTTCTGTAGACCGACCGGATATTTCCACACTGAAATTCACATCCTTCGCTCCGCTCTTGCTTTCGGAATGGCTTCACACTCGAAATCGAAGTCGATAGAGGTTGACCTGGCCGTAGTACCTACGCCATTCGTCTCGCAAACCTGTATGTTTTCAACTAACACTGACTCGTCCTCAATACAGCTGGAAAACCAAGATCTCGATGATTATGCATCCTCGGGATATGATACAAGCACCGCCAGCCTGACATCCTCCATAAATGAATATCTCGTGGAGAATGGCGAGTTATATATCCAATTTTTACGTATCAATGCTAACACTTGAGACAGGACGAAGATATCATGTATATTATGGCGAAGACAAGAACCTTCATCCAATCGATGAGATAGAGCAGGACCGGTGTGAACCCCCGGCGATGAGTGAAGATTTACCTCTCTAACACGTGCTCACAGGTTGGATTTTCATCACGAGATCTTTTTATGGCTGCTAGAAGGACAGCTATACCAGGCACCAATCGGGGATGATGTGCAACGCATCCTTGACGTTGGTACGGGGACGGGGATTTGGGCCGTCGACATGGCTGATAAACATCCCGAGGCAGAGGTCATTGGTACAGATTTGAGGTGTGTACTATGAGGTTTCATTCTACGAACACACTTTCAGGCTCTTAGGGCCTACCACCGTCTGTTTTGTTGGTTGAATTAATGTGACCAGAAGTGCTGACTCTACAGTCCAATCCAACCACGATGGGTGCCTCCTAATTGCAGGTTTGAGGTCGACGATGCCGAACTCGACTGGACTTACGAGGCAGTATGCACTCTAATTGCCCCTAGCTTTACTGTGTGAATTTTAATAACGAATCGTGGTGTGAAGAATTCCTTCGACTTTATACATATAAGAAACTTAGCACAGGGAATTACGGATTGGCCTAGGCTGTTATCACAAGCCTACCAGTAGTGTCACCCTCTCTTCTCCTTTTAGCAACATAAGCTAATCTACAATTTCCCCGCTAGATGCACCAGGCCGGGAGGCTACGTTGAGCTCGCTGAGCTTGGGCTGGTAGCCCATAGCGATGACGGTTCAATGCCCGAGAACGATGGGGTGAAGCGCTACATGGATTATCTCCGTCAAGCTATGCTGGCTATTGGGCGGCTTGCTATCACAGAGGAATTTCTGGAGACAAACTTACGGAACGTTGGGTTTTACTACCCATTCCTCAAGTTCAATCTGCCAGTGGTCTAACTAGGTGTATGCAGATTCGAGAACATTCATGTACAAGCTTACAAGCAGCCTGTTGCCCCATGGCCAAAAGATCCAACACTGAAACGTGTCGGCGCCGTGATCTTGATGGGCGGAGAGGTTGGGTATCAGGCATACGGAATGGGTAACCCTAACCACCCCAAAAGCAACCACCATTGCACCCATCCCGTGAAAACAATCTTATTCGCCGTTCACTATGCTGACAATCTCGCAGCTCCTTTCACCAGGATCCTCGGGATGACCGTTGAAGAAGCAACCGCAGTCTGCAGCAAAGCATATCGATCTTCTCGGAACAAGAATTCCCACGTTTACGTCCACTAGTAAGTTTCTCTCTGGCCTGGCTGCTTCATGGACGTCTTGGCTGAGTTCTTGTTCTTCCTACATAGTTATGTAGCGCATGGACGAAAGCCACTCAAGTAATAATGCTACATCTCAGCTACACTGCACCCAGAAAGTTGACGAGAGGTCATATATGCTTTTCTTAGTGAAGTTTTGTTTCTGCACGCTTTTTTATGGCCATTTCCTTTCGCTGCGTGGGCGTTCGTTCTCAATTCATCTGTATATTACTTGTTCTAAACCACTGCGTCAACAACCTTCAACTATGCTGGGTGGTGGTGATTGGGGAGACGGCACCGTATGTAGCTCCTGAATCTGGAACAAGCATCAAATTATAATTCTTTGCGATGTTGTTTTAATTGTCGGGGCCGAAGAGGCGGGTTTCCTCCTATGCTTCCGATAACAATGGGCTCTATTCATTAGTGAGTAGGATTTGTGATGATCCAAGTAGCCGTCGTGATTCCAAGAGGAGGCAGCAGTATCCCATTCCGAGTGTAACAAATGACCCAGAAATCTTAGACTTCTTTGACCAAGCGGGAGTATGGGTTCCGGACGAGAAAGCACCCTTCCCACTCGCTATTCCCACGCTATGCACCGGCGAACAGTCGCACGGACATCCCCCAGCGCTCTGAACATCGCGGGCCCGTGTTTCAAGCCGGCCATCTGAAGGACCGAATGCAAGCCATCCCGTTTCCCGTCCATATAGTCGTGTCCGGAAACAACGGTATCCTGAACATGTCAAGGAACAGTTTCGGAAGCGGGGTTTTCCGTCCCCCGCCCAGATAAGCCCCGATATGAACGCCGCTTTTCCGGGCCAGGAGTTCTAGGTACTTCGCCGTTCTTGAGTCTGATGGTAGTGGTTTGAACTGCTGTCGCGAATCCCAAGGAACCAGGGCGGAAGCGATGAGGTGGAAGTAGGTGCATCACCTATATTAGCCATATCTACTACTCAGGCTCCGAATTATTCACTGCTAAGCCATGGTCAAGGTCACAAGTATGGGTACCCGGAGAATCAAGAGCCACGAAATACTTCGATGCTGCAGGCTGATAACTATGAGACTTCTCGCGTCCGGGGGAATCCCACTAGCTGCCCAACCATTTGCTGCTCCACGACGGTCAGAATAGAGGGGTCTAGGAGGAAGGAGCACATACGTCGCCTTGTGCCACCTACTGAGTCGAGGTGCCCTGGGCCAATGCGTTCTTGCTGTGGTGACAAGAAACTATATGAGCTGTTCGTAGAGCTCGGATGCCCCACAAAACATCGCATCGGGTGCGCACGTGCGGAATCCGCGGAAAAAGGAACCGTAGGGAGCTTTGACCAACACCAACTCCGTGAAATCGATAGTTAGCCCGTACGTTCGATCATAGCTGGCTGTATTATAGCCGTGAGCGAGGGGAAGGACATGAGGTCGGAGCTCGGATTTCACAGGAATCCGTCTCCGTTCCCGCTCGTGAATGGGGCTCGGATTGGCCAAAAGTCCGTTCCGTCCCAGTATCAGGACGGAGCTCGCTACGTATAGCTCTATTCTAATTAGCTAAAATGTGTGTGTAGAGTAGAACTCACCCTTGTTGTGAAACCTGTCGCGGGCATTGTTGACGGTTGGTAGCTATCACAAGAAAGTGCGGACCACACCAAAATTGCATTGGATATATCCGCCTTAAGGTTGACACTGTCAGTGGTCCGCCAGTAAATCTTTAGCTACAGTAGACAACAAATGGATGTGCGAACGGAGGTTATTGAGACTCAACTCTACTCCGTCTAGCCGTCCAAATACCCGCTCACAAACCTCCTTTCCTCAGTACAGTCCTGGCAACCGAAGTTCAAAAGGGGAGGAGGAATACCTGGCGCATATATAGGATAGCTGGAACATCCATAATATAAAACCGTAGCCTATAATTCGTCGTCATAGAGTACTGCAATCTCACTTTTTTCCTGCAAATATCGGTTCCTATCTAGAGTACTGCAATCCCTTGCATTTTCCTGCACCAACCTTGGAAATCTCGGTAGAATCGGAAACCCCCGGCGTAGGGCTGGGCTGGCTGCAGACTATAGTCTGCATAAAACGGTTTGACGATACTGGTAAACCTAAAATTAACGCTGACGGTATATGCCGTGAAGAATTGTGCACGGACTAAGCATTCCCACTCATGGAACGCTTAAATAGCCTGGTAGACTAGGTAGCTTTTAGACTTGTACGCTCTAGTACACTGAACTTGGGACGAATATTGAACGGTCTCAAAAAAAAAGCACATTTTTCCCCAACAGAGGTACCATAAGAAAAGAGAGAGCGGTGTTTGAGCGCTTAACTGACGGTCCGGGATCGATATAGGTTAATTAACTGTAACCCAGAATAGATAGATTGAGCTTATAATGATGAGCATGAGTACCTTTTGATAGTTTCAAATATGAAATTCCCTGCGTTGTTAATCTGTCCAGCCACACAAGCGGTTGGAGGTCTTAACCGTTGGCAAATTTGAAGGTCCGTTCTGGAAGTTGGTAGCCGGGGTACATAAACTCCTCCGCCGCCACAACATAACAACTAGCTGATACAGGTTCCACCAGCTGGCGCCGTGCCCGAGCCTCATTACCAGAAGATGCTGTACGTACTTCCACCAGCTGACTCTGCTGCATTTCACGATGCTTAGATGCTTACACTCAGTCAAAAGAGCAGTAAGTTTGCCAATCCGGTCAATTGGACTCCCGCAACCCTAAATTACAAGGGATGCAAAATTTACGAGTGAATATTTTGATCACAGCAGATGATAACGCGTAGTATTGATGAAAAGGATAGAATTTGCAGCAGGGTGTGAACGCCTTCATTCTGAAGGACATGGTCACCTCTCAGGAAACTATTGAACAGCGATTGCCAGTACAAGATACCCAGAGAGCGGATCGCAAGCACGTGGTTAAAAAATTACAAGACATCACCAGGAACGGACAGTTGCTGGACCGTTGGACTTTCCATAGTCGTTGTTGTTGTCTATTCATACTGTGTTCACTCTTACTAGAGTATGACAGAACCTAATACCCCCTCCGCCTCCGGGCGAGCCGGCTAGATGGCGGAGCTCCCCCCCCGCTACCCTTCATCCCCGCTGACAAATGAAAGTTGAGAGATAAAACAGAAAAGAAAAGAAAAGAAAAGAACGGATATAAGTCCACTGCCGCCGCCCCCCGCACCTGAGCCAGCCTCTGCGCCTGCTCCATACCGCCATTCATTTGGGCGGGAACTTCCCGACTTCAGTAGCCGCTAGGAAGTCCACCACCGCTTGGTCGCACTCTTCCATACTTTCCATAGTCTCTGCTATAGAGCATCCGAGCCACTCGGTGGTTTAACTTTTGTACCACCCAGTAATTATTGTATAAATCAGTTGCAGAGCAGTATTTATACCAAGTATTGAAGTTTGTCTTAGATGAAGAAATCAAATTTCGTCTCGAACACACAATTCAACTAAATATACCCAACTCGTGCCAATCCCGAGTGTATTGTCTTTGTCCTACTTCATGCTGCACGTTCGCTTGGGTAGAAAGCAAACATACGCAAGGCTTTTCAATGTGGTCAATTCAGCAAAGGCTTCATTGACGTCTCTTTCGTTATTGGAGGAGAAATGTCATTGATCTAAGATCTTTGACTTCCCCCTGTTCGAACCACATATCTCTTTGCTCCTCCACACCTCAAATCCCATCCTCCCATTTGCATCAGTCTACCATACAATCCACCCTCGCATCAGCTTCTTTCGAATACGGTCCTAGGTGCCATAAATAATCACTCGGCACGCATTCACATCAACACAAAACAAGCAAAACCATATCAGATACCAACAACCAACCTGCCATCCTACGTACGCCATAACCACCTAAAAGCAGGCAACTAACTATCAAACAACTAATCAAGTACGGGTCGAAAGTGACAGAAACAACACAATTGCAAAAAAGCACGCACGCAAGAGCAAGAGGAAAGAGGAAAGAAAAAACCATCATAATACATTTCATCGAAGTGAAAGTAACTACCAAGTAGACAAAACGCAAAGCTTCAAACTATAAAGTAAAAAACAAGGAAAAAGGACAAGGGAAAACAACGTTCATCATTTATCAAGTACGTATTTCACTTGCAAGTATGATAAGTAGTAGCAACACTCTCCTCCCACCTCTCCTACCCCTACCTAAGCATGAGGGGGCCAATTGACAGACACAAACACACACAAACCTATCCCATTCCGGCTTCTCCATCGACTGCATAGCATAGCACAGCATAAAAAACAAAAGAAAACAGAAACCAATACCGAGCAACGCATCGACACGCATAAAAAGATATCCCTTAGTGAAAAGACTGCAAACCCCCATACGAGCAGAAGAAGCTGAGTGATAATTCCCAACCTTAGTAAAACAAGACAGACAAGAGACCATATGTATAAAAAGCCTCTAGAAAGTGATACACATGCTCGCAAAAAACACACGCACACCACAACAAATACTGAAGAGAGCAACAAGAGCTCAAACAACCGAGTCTTGGAACTTTTTTCCCTCCGTCTCCATTATACATCGCTAACGCATGATTCCCTTGTTAGGTGGGCCGTGACTAAATGGCGGGCTCTTCAGTGCGTCGTGATGCGGAAATCCGAATGGCGGACCGCCGTGGATTGCTCCCAGCATAGCATCCGGATGGTGGTGTGGCGGAAATTGCATCGGAAAGCCGCCCTGCGGGGGAGGACCGTTCATGTTGGATCCGGGCAGAGGAGGAGGTCCTCCGTTCATTCCGTTCATACCATTGATTCCACCCATGCCGTTCATTCCACCCATGAACAAATGTGGAGGGGGAGGCATATTTGGCGGAAGTGGTCCGTTAAGCCCGTTGAGCAGCTGGAAAGGCACTGGAGGTCCATTAACGCCAGGAGGTGGCAGAAATGTGGGGGGTGGAGGGGGACCCTGCTGATGATGCTGGGCTCTGGTGAAACCAGGGGGAGGGGCCACCTGTCGAAGTGACTGGGGAGGAGGTGCTTGTGACACCGGTTGCGGGTTCCAGCCGGGAGGAGGACCATGGTGATCCATTATGTGAGGACCTCGTGAATGGGCATGAATTGGACTGGACTCCTGGTTAGGACGGTGCCTGAACATTGCTATGGTAGGGTCCTCAAGGCTCGGAGAGATGGTGTGATTCCCGCGGTTGAAATGCAAAATGCTTGTGTCAATAGGTGGCGGTGGTGGCATCTGAGAAGGTCCGCCATACTTATTGTGCATAGGAGCAGACGCATGCTGCTGTTGCTGCTGCTGCTGCTGCTGCTGCTGAGCTTGCTGCTGTTGAGCTTGCTGCTGTTGAGCTTGCTGCTGTTGAGCTTGCTGCTGTTGAGCTTGCTGCTGTTGAGCTTGCTGTTGTTGAGCTTGCTGCTGCTGCGGTTCTCCCCGCATCAAGCGCATAAAGAAATCAGTATTTGAATCCCTGGCAGGGGGTGATGATATGTGATGAAGATTGTGTTGTGGCTGCGGCGGCGGCGGCGGTGGTTGGTGAGCTGTCATGGATGCAGGGGCTGTATTTGATTGAGGTGGTCGAGACAATAGACCGGTGGCAGGAAGCGGATTTGAATCCGAGCCGTTCAGGTTGGTGCCACCCAACATCTTCAAGATACGCTGAAACCCCTCACGGTCCTCGTTGGCAGTTTCATGGGTTGGGGACTGAGTATATGGTGGGGTGCGGTTGACTGGCATATGGTGTTGTTCCTTGAGTTGGGAAGGAAGGGGCGGCGACTGGGACTCCTGCGGTCCGAAGAAAGAAGTGAATCGAGATTTCCCAACCCGAGGCTCCACACGAGGACCTGACAAAATATCACCCTGTTCCGGACTCTTGAGGATAGTGTTGCCACTCCAGAACCCAAAGAATCGATCCACTCCATTCTCTGTCGACTGCTGCGGTTCAGAATCATGTTCAACCTTGTGGGATTGGGAAATATGACGGGCATGGTGATCACGATCAACATCTAGATCACGTTTCATTAGCAAAACTCTCATAAGTTGAATAAGCAACAGAGTTACCTCTACCCAACGAAACACCTGCACCTGTATCCATATCTTCTCCAGGACTGTTGGTCTGTCTAGCAGGTACATCTTGTGTGCTTGGCTTTTCCTCCACAAAACGCTCGACAGGTCGGGACTCGGACTGAAACTCCGGCCCCTTTTCGAGTTCTGGGTCCTTTTCAACCGGCTCCTCCGCCTTCTTCGGGCTTTCCGTGGCAGCAGCCGAGGCTTTCATCCTCTCTTTCCATTTCTGAAAGTCTTCCATAGAATGAGCTGCCTTGCCGTCACCCGATTTACCATCGCTATCCATCCATTCAGGGTCCTTTTCAACTCTACCTCCAAAGCGGTTGTGTTCGCGATGATTGTCCCTAGTTCTCTCTCCACGGTGGTCGTCCAAGAGCCAACTAGACTCGTCTCGTTTTCCCCGACCACGATGATCGCGATCACGATCACCACGCTCACGCTCCTTTCCAAAGTTCTCGTACTTCGCGGGACGATCTCTATCCCAAGGCGTCCCCTTCTTTTCTCCTTCCCCACGCAATTCCTTACGGAAGCGTTCGCGGTCACCTCCGTCGTCGGCACCAAAGCTCTTACGGGGTTGTCGGGATACATTGGTCCATCCACTTCCTTCGGTGTCATCCCTTCGTTTGGAGAAACCTCCTCTCAGATCACTGAAGTCTCGGCTTCCAGGTTCCCTGTCCTTGTCCTCGCCACGACCGAACCCTCCGAAACCTTTAAATCTCTGAAACTGTGGACCATCTCCTCGATCGTCCTCAAACGCAGGCGATGTAAGGCTAGCAGTTCGTGGGGAGTCGTGATCGAACTTCCCGGATGAAGCCCGGGCTGCCGAGGAGGACGTGAATGACATCTTGGGGGGACCGAGGATGATGTCTTCCGGAACTGCATACCGTCAGAACTAAGCTATCCGAGGGAATTAACCGAATACATACTTGACGATCTCGACAGGCGGGACTCGCTAAAGATAGACGGCCGGCGGTTCGACACCCTAAACCCAGAGTCAGGAAGGTCACTACCGTCAGAACAACTGCACATACCCACGAGGTGCGTCGTCAGCTCCGTTGCCATTACTAGGAACGTCGCCCTCTATCCTAGCTCTTGTCGTTGTTGGGCGTGTAGGGGCTTGTCTACAGTTGCCATCAGCACGGAATATTTTCATGGTAACGCGGGGTAGTCACCCCATCCAATCTTCAATTGGCGGGAGTCTGATCGGCTTCTTAACAAGAGGTGACTTTGCGAGGAAGAGCAGCTCCTCAGGCTCGTACCGCCGTGGGGGAGGAGTTGCCATGGCACCTTAGAGCCGCTAAAAGGTGACCAAGCGCAGAGCGGAAGGAGAAGCGAAGTATGTATATGGATATAATGACAGCGAGTAAGGCAGAGGTAGCTTTTGCAATGGAGGATGAAGAGGAGGGGGTTTGGTCGGTGAAAATGAAATGGAGAGTATTTGGCAGCTTAAACGGAGGGATAACTGTGCGTTTCGGTTGGATGATTTACGATGGGGTGTGGTGTGTGTGATAGATGAATGTGTCTGTCTCGCTCTCCTCTCCCACCAGCTGAAACTCGATAAAATAGGCAGGGTAATGGTCAGTCCGCGGTTCTTTAGGGTTAGGGAGTTAGTTTTTATCAGATCGATCTTATCTTTATCAATATCCACATCTTATCACCAACACCAACACGACCCCTCCTTCTCAGCCCCACATTTGACTCAATCACACTTCCCAACACCAGCGCTTAAATTCAGTTGCCAAACACCAACTTTCTGAGTTCTCCTCCTTCAAATTCCCAAACCTCGCAACGTATCAGCGCATGGCCTCAGAAGCTGCAGACAAACTCGCCGCCATGTCCCTTGAAAGCGCGCAACCTGTTTCGCATGGACCCTGCAACAATCTGATCGAATGGAAGTCTCAGCTCCAGACGCTATCTGGGCTTCCAGAATCGTATGCTTTGACCAAGACCCTGGTTTTCAAACCTAGTACGAAATCATCAATTACACGGACAAACTCGTGGGATCAAAATTCTTTATGTAATGACTGACTTGCAACTAGAAACCCCTAAGTCACAAACTGCAGTCCTCATTGTTCTCATCGCCCTCGAGGATTCAGATACAAACTCCAGCTTGATTGCAAAGGCTCTGGAAGTGAAGGAACCTCGTTTTGCCCAGCCGGATGCCGTACAAGCGGCATTGGGTGCTAAGCCTGCCGATGGTGCGTTTACTTGTCATCCGTGATATCAATATTCTGGCAATGGTGGAAATCCGTGTCGTTTGGTTCTGTGCATGACCAGATGTAGACAAAACTATACTCGAGAATTCCCATACTTTTGAAGCACTGTTAAACTTTGGAATAAGCTGACACGAGAACAGTCTCTGCCCTCACAATCACAAAGGAGAATGCGGATGCGGTTCAAGTTGCCTTCGACCAGCGCATCGTCGATTCGTCAGCCAAGGTTGGCATTCACACCTCTAGCTCCGAAAAGACTGCGTTTGTTTCGGGATCAGATATCAAATCGTACCTTGAGAGCACCGGCGTAAAGATCACCGTCGTCGACTTCTCTTTAGTTAGTGTGTATGCTGCATGTCAAGCTCCTACCTCGGATATTCACAGTTCTGATTATTATTGTAATTTAGGCAAGCAGCTTCAAAGGAAGTGACCAATAAGCCCGCAGTCAAGACAAAGACCCCTACGGTTGAAGGTGCTGAGCTCATTGGCATTACTGTTCCAAAGGAGGCCGATTTCTCTGGCTGGTACCAGCAAGTGCTCATCAAGGGAGATATGCTGGATTACTATGATATCTCTGGATGTTATATCCTCAAGGCATGGCGAAGTATATCCTGTTTTTAACGCGGCAGCAACTAATAGAATAGTTTAGCCTTGGTCATACTCCATTTGGGAAAAGGTGCAGAAGTATTTCGATGAGAGAATCAAGGGATTAGGAGTAGAGAATTGTTATTTCCCGATGTTTGTCTCTGCCAAGGTTCTTGAGCGGGAGAAGGACCATATTGAAGGATTTGCGCCTGAAGTTGCCTGGGTCACCAAAGCGTAACCATCTCCTAGCACTACAGCAGATTCCGTTGATTCTAACGTCTCTCAGTGGCCAAAACGAGCTTGAGGAGCACATTGCCATTCGTCCCACTTCCGAAACGGTCATGTACCCCTACTACTCCAAGTGGATCCGTTCGCACCGTGATCTTCCCCTCCGTCTCAACCAGTGGAACTCTGTCGTCCGATGGGAATTCAAACATCCTCAGCCCTTCCTGCGCACTCGTGAGTTTCTTTGGCAAGAGGGCCACACTGCCCATATGAGCGAGAAGTTGGCATCGGAAGAGGTTCGTCAGATCCTTGAGTGGTACCAGGGTGTATACAAAGACATCCTTGCTGTCCCTACCATCCCAGGAAAGAAGACCGAGAAGGAGAAGTTTGCAGGTGGTCTCTACACCACCACCTGTGAGGGCTATATCCCCACAACCGGTCGTGGTATCCAGGGTGCTACCTCTCACTGTCTCGGACAGAACTTCTCCAAGATGTTCAACATCACTGTCGAGGATCCCAGCTGGAAGGAAGGTCAAAGCGAGGAGTTGAAGAAGCTTCACGTGTGGCAGAACTCTTGGGGTCTTTCCACCCGTGTTATTGGTGTCATGGTTATGATTCATGGTGACAACAAGGGCTTGGTTCTCCCTCCATATGCGGCCCAGTACCAAGTTGTCATTGTTCCCTGCGGAATCACTGCAAAGACCACTGACGAACAGAGAAAGAAGCTCTTGGACGCCGTGTTGGATCTGGAGAAGGAGTTAAAGGATGGCGGTATCCGTGCCGTGGCCGATACCAGGGATACGTACTCCCCAGGCTACAAGTTTAACGACTGGGAGTTGAAGGGAGTCCCAATCCGATTGGAGTACGGGCCAAAAGATATAGAGAAGAACCAGGTCGTCACTGTCCGTCGTGATACCGGTGAAAAGGAGAGTATCTCTCTCAAGGATGTTGCGAGCCAGATTCAGACCAGACTAGCAACAATGCACCAGGACATGTACAACAAGGCAAAGAAAGCTTTCGATAGCCATACCAAGATTGTTACCAAGTGGGAGGATGTCGTTCCGACTTTGGACTCAAAGAACGTCGTTCTTATGGCTCACTGTATGTACAGCGGGTTCTCTGCGATGGACAGAAGTAGTCGTAACTAACGCTCTATACAGGTGACAACGAAGATTGTGAAGACGAAGTTAAGGAGAACAGCAAAGGGCGGGTGGATGCAGACACCCCCGAGGATTCAAAAGCTCCCTCTATGGGTGCAAAGAGTTTGTGTATTCCCTTCGAGCAGCCTCAAGGCGAACACAAGCTTGTCCCTGGTGTTACGAAGTGCGTGCAGTGTGGCGATAATGCTAAGGTACGTTTTATCCCCCTGTAAATTGGTGATAAATGTTGACGTGAAGAACAGCACTACACTCTATTTGGTCGTTCCTACTAGGCTAATTCCGACTAATAACGATATTTTGTCTTTTTTTTATTCGAAGATTTCTCTAGTTTTATGTTGATCGTTTCCATGTTGCTTGATCGGTGCCGGTGTTTTGTTAGAGTAGTTAGCAGCATGTGGTTATGAACTGGAGTGATGCATCGTGAAGCGAATAGAGAGGTGACCTTTTTTCGCTATTTGGCATGCCCCGCCTCTGAAATACCTCATTCTTTAGCTTGTGAAATTCACTTGTTGACGGAGAATCAGGCCACTGTATCGGTCCACCGATCTTGGGGAGGCTAGAAGGATTCTAAGAATACATGGATTCGGGCCGAGTTACGGTTTTCGCCGAAGGCCCTGAAAGATCGCCTGGGAAGCGAAGACCCGAATACCGTGCAAAATTGCACCTAGGAGGCATAATTCTCAACCATAAATTTAATCCTCGATTCGACGCTTGTACTAGATACTTATATACCTTTTCCCCAGGATTCTTGAGCGGTTTGTTTGTGATTTTTTCAGCAGTTTCACAGGGAACACGTTAACGGGGATTCTTCGGTATGCATGTCGTCGGTATTCGGTTTCACAGTACTCTATAGTCTTGGAGTGGCTTCCCAGCGTCCGAGACTAAGTACTATAAAGTATCCAACCATTCCCCTCTTTTAAATTAGTTATATGTACCCCCTCGACATCAGCTTTACAAAATACGTCCCTGCATTACAGTCCTAACATGTACCTTTACAATGATACACTCCCGCCATCATTACCCCACCACACGACATCCTGGGATATCCGGCATTTGCATATGGCACACGCGAGCGGGAGCAGCGGCTGTGTGAACGTTGGATCTCATAGATCCTAGTCTCCGGCCTCTTCTCAGCAACAATCTACATATCCTCTCCTTTACGGGTATGTACCTCGCGTGGATCTATGTTCCTGACCCCGACGAGGGTGTGGTAAACATTGTCCATGCACTTTCGGTGGTACTGAAACACCATCTCCTTAGAGTACGCGAGTGGGAGGATCCAGAACTTGATGTGTACCGGCGACTGCTAGACAGGATTGAAGATGTGTGCCTTCCCTCTCCAGATACTGAATAGAAATAAAACAGTATCCGTACAACGCCAACCACCCACTCACCCTCACCCTCCACCTCGCAGCATACCTCGCGGCATACGTGGAGCTTGTGCGCACCGGGTCGATACGCAGGTGCTCACACCCCTGCTTACGCACGTTGACACTTTCACAAGGATTATTTCAGCGTGCGAGTGGTTGCTGTGGACTCTGATTTCGTTAGCAATTAATATTGCAATTGTAGGCTGGTGTGGTTATTTGTGCTGTGTATTCCGTTCCAGCTTGGGAGGGAGTTGAGGTAGAGGATGGTGATGGTGACGGTAGCTGTGAGCTATACCCTCTTTGCGCTGGTAGAGATTGGGCTGGAGATTGAGAACCCGTGGGGGGATGGACCGAGTGATTTGGATCTAGATCGGTATTGTAGGTTGTTGGAGATGGATTTGGGGGGGGTTGTGGGTTGTGGGGGGGAGAGGAGGCGTTGGTGGGGCGAGCATGAGGATTAGGAGGGGAGGGGGATAGACGTAAAGTGGATCATAGAGGAGAGTAGATGAATATACGAGTAGACAAGTACTTACCTAGCTTTGCGTGATGGCGGGATTTCGTCCAGTAATGAACGCTATGGGAGCCAGTTTCGGATACCTTTTCACCATCATCACAACCACGAATCGTGACCCTCCATAATCATTCAAACTGCTTCTCGCTCAAACACACACCCTCTGCCTTGAAGCCCATCCATGGAGCATCATACTGTTATCCTTCGACAATAATCGATTAATCAAGTGTTCCTACTTAACTTTCAATTAAACCCTAATCCCAACCTTGCACCTAACCTTTCCACCTTCGTTCACACTTTCTCTAGCCTCCACTTCACAAATCGCTCCTCCCCATTTACTACTACAACAATTATCTACCTATTGAAACCTACCATCGAGCTCTATCTTACCACACTCACTGTGCTCAGGATTCGACCGAGTTACAAAATTCCTGCACTGCAACCCGCTGCCAGAAGTTTCTGGTACGTTCATTCTGTCCTGGGTTTCTACTGTCCTTATGGTAGGTCAAGCTCATGAAGCCATAGTTGTATCCAGATCCATTACAATAGTATTAGATGTAGCTTGATCCTAGTATAGTGAGTTCATCCCTTCTGTACTTTTTACGCTCAACTTCAAAGATCAGGTGTCAAAAAACTTGAATATCTGCAGATGACCGTGGTATCTGGCTTGGCGAAGATATCTTTGGATTTATCCGGGAAATGTGGCAGAAAGTACTCTTGGAATGAGTTTGGTACCACTGATACTTCCTACGCCCAATAGGTCGCACTCGGTACAGTATTACGAAGAGCAGCCATTTCCAATGAACAACCCAACACTTCAGTCTGCAGATATCACAGACCGGTCAGAACAATAGTGGTAGATCAATAGATCGGCCAAATGTGATTCCAAAAGCCGCCCTTGGCATAGACCGGCCCGCTTACAGTCATCTCTGGCCGAACACTGGAGAAGCCATACATTCTGCTTCGTGTCTCGTTAATTAACGATGTGGGCTCTGAGGACGTAAAAGATGTACTAGATTACCTGACTACAAAGGTCACTACTGTTGTAAGTATGTCACTGGAGAATACATATGCCTCAACATGTACGTGTGTATTACTAAAACCCAATCTGGAGTTATGGTATTTCTTGTGGGATAATGGTGTGTACGCCTTTGTCGCTCGCCTCTCCCATCACCGCCAGGTATGTTGTGAAGATATCACCATCTCAACTTCTACCATCATACTGACTGTCCGCAGTGGGTTCTTTGAAGAACCTTCGGAACAGCAAAATAGAAAGGTGGAGAGGACAGGCTCTAAGAAACTGAAGGACGTTCTTTGGAGAGCTCATGTTGAAATACTGCGAGAGTGTCTCTACTTATAGGTATTTAAGTACCTATACTATAGAAACTCGAGTTAGATGTTTGCTACCGAAAGGTATATGTGGTATTCGGGATAACTCGGGGAATAATGTAGCGACACTACGCACGGTTAAGCGACAACGGTGGAATAACCCATAGGTGATGGCATATGAAGCAGATACAATGAAATACCTATAGCAATAACCAGGCACTGCACGTAAATTGATAGAATGTCAACTGAAGTCCATAATATACTTACGTTCAGTGGATAGATATCTCCAGGAACTTATTGACATTTCCAGCATTCATACTGCGGGTAAATTCAGGCTTAGTGACACAGCATGGCTCATTCTGACAGAGCCAAGCACTCTATAAAAACTCCACCAGCTCCTCACCATCACAAACTGCACTGTTGCACTGCGCTGCGCTGCAATCGCATATCTCCCAAACTCACCTTTACATGCCCCGGAGACGCCATCAAGCTTGGAATCATATCAAGCCCTCGCCACAGCCAGACCACTTCAAACCGTCGCCAACCTACCTCGCTCCCTCCAAGCCCCTTCACCAGCCCTCCGTCAACGCCCTCCTCTCCCAACTCCGCTCTTCGCAATCAACTCACAATGACTATGATACTCTATCTCCCAGATCCATTCTGCCGGTAGCAGCACCCTCCGTTCCACCTAGCTTACAACACCTCCTTGGCACGCCACTTGCCCTGCCTCCTCCCCCACGACCCAGAGTCGGCGGCCCCACAGCTCGAAACCGTCTAGCCCCTGGCCCACGCCCTCCAGCGTCATGGCTCCACCACTCCACTGCTCCGACCGCTGCGGAAGCTGAAACCTCCTCTGATGCCTCCCGCATCCTCCTCCCCGACCTCCCGCTCCCCGCCACCAATAGCCTCATCCACTCTTCGCTCCTATACCTAATCAAAAACTGGGATTTCCACCAAACCTACGATCAATACTACCTCCCGCTCCTCCCCCCGCGGCTCAAAAGCCTCATCCTCGTCTACCTCGCGCGCTACTCCCACCTTACGCCGGCGGCGTTCTCACTCCTTTTCTCGGATGGCACAGAGGAGGTGACGCATCTTGACCTTCCGCACGCCAACATTGCCGCCCTACTCCCGGTATTCCGCCCCCCCACGCCGGAGGAACCGGTCCCAGAACCGGAGTCCTGGGATGTTGCCCCTGCGTCCGCTGTACGGTTTGGCGCGCTAACGCATCTTTCGCTTGCGGCGCCAAGGAAACAGGATTTGAAGGTCTTGCTACAGCTGCTGGAACTTACGCCCGGGATTACGCATCTGAGTTTGGCGGGGTGGGAGGCGTTGGCGAATCCCGGTGCTGTCCGGGCGGTGGCGAAGAAGTCGTTGTGTTTGAAGTGGTTGGATGTTAGGGGATGTTCTGGGGAAGTTGTGGAGATGATTGGAAGAAATGGGGCGTGGACGAAGGAGTGGAGGGGGGTAAGGTCAGTTGTAGTGAGTAAGAGGGTGGTGGAGCCTGAGCTGGATTTGGTCATCGGGGTGGGGTGGTTGAAGGATGCTGTTAGGGAGGTTCGGAGGAATGAAGGTCTGGGCACGTGGCTTGAGGTTGTGAGTAAGTGATGGAAGCAGTAGATAGATGTGTATATGGAGATTGCAGAAGTGGTAGAGGCGAAGCATAAGTTGTAGTGCACCATACCCTCCTCGAAGTCCACAATCCGCCCTAGCCCTATATTCACCACTCCTGCCCTTTGTAACGGTACAGCACTCCGGTTTCGCCGACGCTTACCATCCTTAATACCTAATTTGGCCACTACCCCATCAGTTTATAAACCCCCACAATCTCCTCCCATTTCCTCTTCTCTTCCCAATCCATCGAAAGTACCACATCTAACCACTTAACTAGGAGTTTCAGGAATGCCATCCTACCTATCGACAACTAACAATTTGCTTCGCTTCCAGACACTCGAATACCAGTTGTCTGACAGCTTGCGAGCGACGAGAACGAGGGTACGCTTCCCGCAACCACCGAAGATTATGCTCAGCTCAGTACTGCTGCAAGGGAAACCGAGTGGAGTTGGTCAATACCCGCGAGGGAAATACTTGATCCCTCCAGGTTAAAACCAACAGTCGAGAGTGAGAATACATGACCAAGGAGATGACGCCACGAGATAGGGGAGAATAAATATCAACATCTTCACAGAAATCCAAATTAGGCATGACTACATTTATTATTACCTCAACACCTATTATATACATTTCACAACCACCAAGATTCACAGTTAAGCACTCGCCGCCCTCTAAATTTTCCATGCTACCAGATACCTACAACCGTGCGGCAACGTATGCCGCAGCCTCCGGAGCATCGTCTTCATACTACCCATATGTCAGCTGTGCCCAAGATAGGTGCATTCGGACAACCACTTACATTACTATGGGCTTTGCCTGGGAGCGGAAGACCATCGCAGATCAAATCTCCCTTATGGCAGAAAGTCTTGACATTATTATTCAGCGTACCAGGGAACGCATCACCTTCTCACCATTAGTTTCATCCATCATCCCATTATACCTGCGGATCTCTCACCGTTATTTGGATCCCCGAATAACACGATAGCACCAACAAACTTGTACAGCGAGGTGGAGAGTTGCTTTGCGGCTTTGTGCGTAACCTGTGCGCCCTGCGAGAACCCCGAGAGCACGACTTTCGACGTGGGACATTGCGTTGACGCCCGCTGCACGCTGGCTGCCATGTCCTTTGCCCCCGAAGAGCTGCCGCCGATGAGGTAATCCCCTGTGCTGTTAGTTGCAACGGAGGAGAGGGTAGGAGGGGAGGTACAGATTGTCGCCGGGTAGTTGTTGACGCCCTGGACTATGCTTTTCCCTGGCTTGAGCTTTTCGAGCTCGTTGAAGAACTCCGGCCCAACATCATCGCCGACGTTTCCTATAACCCCTTAGTTATGGAGGAGGAGGAGGAGGCAAGGGAGATACCAGGCTCGGTGGTTCCGCGAGCGAAGATGATGATTATTGGTGCGCACTTTCCGCTGACGAGTTCGTCACGGGTCATCACCATGTTCGAATCGAGGGTCTGCACTTTGGAGGCATGGTGCGCATCGTGGATGGCACGGAACTGGTTCTCGAGTGTGATGGCGGGGCTCACAGCAGCGGCGGCCGCAAACACGGGGAGGAGAGGGAGGAGAAAGAGTGAAGAGTGCATGGTGAGACACTGGACACCGCCTTCAGATAGGCTGGAGCGGACCTTTTATGGCTGATCGCTGCTGGACTGTGGTGAGCCTCCTGACTTTGACAGGAGGAGGGGGCATGCGCCATGTTCATTCTCCCTCATCCTACCCCCGTATTCGCGTTTTGCTTGTCGTGGCAGTACTACTACGAGGCCCCCGAAACAGTATAAAGTCCGTAGCGTTGAGGAACGACGTCGAGATGCACCAATCATATCACAAACCGCAGCAAGGATGGCTTCTTTCTGAAATTGTGGGGGAGAAAGGGCGCCTAATCAGGTGTTTATACACGGGTAGAAGTTTCTATGGAAAATTAGCCGCTAAGGGGGGGGTTGTCTACCTGTACCCCCCGGTGCAACAGTATGTTTCGGCTCTGACGCTTGGCCGTATGGGCTACTCTTGGGGAGAAAATAGAATGGGGAAGCTCCCGAGCCATTGTTTTTGAGAAAAGAAAGCACAGATTTAGGCGTCGGCCTAGTGGCGGACGTATCGACGGTGTAATCCCCACTCCGCCCGCCCGTTGCAGTGGTTTAGTTATGGAGCCCGCCGTTCACCTGCGTAGAAAAAATCAGTGATTGGCAATAGGAACAAGTAGAGGAGAGTATGGATACTTGTCAAGTGGTATATACTTGTCGTGACCGGGACGCATGATTGCAGAGTCCTAGTGACACGGGCGCGAAATTAAAGGCAAAATTTCTCGGATCTTAGGTGGCAGTACTACTATACTACACTTTGTTTACCCCGTTCAGGTGCTAAATACCACTAACTTTGTGGATGTGTAACAGAAGATCTTGTGGGGGAGACGTGGCTGCGGGGGAGGTGGTGTCATTAATGATCACTCGGACTGGAATCATGATGGGTTCGTCAGGGATGGTCTATCGACTATCTTGAATCTTAGTGAAGGCGGGATCTGTTCTAGTATGTCGCCGCGCTTTAGTTGAACATTTTTCTGGTCTTTGGAGAGAAGCATCTCCCTTCTTGGTTTCTGTTATGAAACGTCCTGGCATCTTGCGGAAGTATTGTAGTGTTTCGGTATTGTGTCAGCTCCGTGAAAGAGCAAATACAAATCATAAATGATGAACTATCAAAGTCTGGTCATGGACTGCCTTGAAAAGGGGGGTGATCCCTCTTAGCATTCGTGGAGAACCCATGGCCATGAGCTATTCAAGAGAGCAATGAGAAGTCATGACTTCGAAGCTGAGCTTTAACGCTTTCATCAGCAAAAAGTGGAAAAGGTATTCTGAGCATTCTGAGCATTTTGAAGGTTTTTGAAAGTCAAGTTCGCATTTAGTCTATTTTGTCGGGTACGGTCATACCAATGATACTCAGTGATATTGCATCCACAATTTGACGGGATTTTCAAACTTGGTATAGTGTTCCAAAATAGGTATAGCCTAGTTGGATACATTTCTTAATTGATTAAAGTCAGCTACTTTTATTTTTGAAAAATGTAATGAACATAGAATACTTTGCTG